>Ga0272448_1000017_pt1 | contig 240731 bp, 186 predicted proteins | sample YNPCB0191_FD_202220 | JGI IMG/M metagenome (GOLD analysis project Ga0272448, IMG submission 202220) | Hot spring sediment microbial communities from Yellowstone National Park, WY, United States - YNP-CB-019-1 | ecosystem: Environmental > Aquatic > Thermal springs > Hot (42-90C) > Sediment... | reverse complement strand
GCGGCTGCTGGGTTCGGCGCTCCGGGCCACCTCCTGGACCGGGCAGAAGCGCGAAGCGAGCCTGCGGGTCCTGGTGCACAACCTGATGCTCCTCAAACGTCTCTGGAGGACTTTTCTACAGAGCAACCGCAGCCTTCTTCGAGGGACACTTCCTCTCGAGCTCGGCGGCGAGGGCCGGGGCGTTCGTCACGAGGGCCGAGGCCCGCGCGAGCACGTGATGCTCGACGCCAAGCCGGCGCAGGCCGCCGATCACGTGGCCCACGCGCGGGGCGCTCGGCCGCGCGTCGCCGGGGAGGACATGGTAGAAGAGCACCCTCATGCGCCGGTCTCCAGCAGCTCCCTGTAGACGGCGAGCGTCCCCTCGACCATCGCGTCGGGGCTGAAGAGCCTCCGCGCGCGCTCCGATCCCTCGCGGGCGAGGCGGAGCGTCGTCTCCCTGTCGGTCAGTGCCTCGACGATCGCGCGCGCGAGCGCGTCCGTGTCGCCGACTGGGACGATCCGGCCGCAATCGCCCACGGCCTCGGGAAGCCCTCCGGCACCCGAGACGACCACGGGCAGGCCGCACCACATCGCGTCGAGCACCGAACTGCCCAGGCCCTCCTGGCGCGAGGCGAGCACGAAGAGGTCGCTCGCGGCCATCAGGTCGCCGATATCGTCCCGCCGGCCCGCGAAGACCACTCGCGGGCCGATCCCGAGGGCCTCGGCCCGCAGCCTGAGCATCGGCTCGAGGGGACCCTCGCCCGCCAGGACGAGCGACGCCCCGGGAAGCCTCTTGCACGCCTTCGCGAACGCCTCGAGGAGACAGGCGTGGCCCTTCTCCTCCGTCAGGGCCGCCACGCAGAGGACGACCGGTCCGTCGCCCAGGTCGAGCGCTTTGCGCCCCCGCGAGGCGTCTCCGCCCTCGATGCGCCGCGGGTCCGCAGCCGACCGCACGAGGCGGATCGCCTCCTCCGCGACGCCCGCTTTCAAGAGCTCCGCGCGCACGGCCTCCGAGATCGCTATGACACGCGACAGGAGCCTGCGCCACTTCCACGCCCCGCGCAAGGGGAACACGACCCTCCTCGTCGCCACGACGGCGCGCAAGCGTACGATCCTCGCGGCGATGCCTCCCAGTGTGACGGCCCGCGCGTCGTGGAGGTGGACGACGTCCGGCCTCGTGGACAAGAGGCGCGAGCGCATGGCGAGGATCGAGCGCAGGTCCGCCTCCGAGCGCGCGGGGATGTCCACGACCTCCGTCCCGGAGCGGCGCGCGCACGCCGCGAGCGCCCCGGCGGCGGGCGCGAACAGGATCGCGCGGTGCCCGCGGGCGCGGAGGCCCTCCGCGAGCATGAGGACCTGGTTCTCGCCCCCGCGCAGGTCCCTCCGGGTCGAGACGTGGACCGTGACGAGCGGGCGCACCGCCTCACGCCCCGCCCTCGCGGCCGGCGCCGGGAGCCTCGCACGGCTCCGGCTTCCCCTCGCGCATCGCCCAGAGCTTCGCGTATCTGGTGAAGACCCCGAAGGCCGAGAGCCCGCAGACGACGAGCCCCGCCCGGCCGTCCAGGAAGCCGAGCTGTAGGATATACTGTCTCAGGAACCTGAAGAGCGGCTTGTAGAGCATCTTGAGTGCGCTCGCCGTCTTGCCTCTCTCGGCCAGGTCCATCGCGGCCCATGTGGTGTAGCGCCCGAACTTCTCGAAATACTGCTCGAAGGTCCAGCACGTGTAGTGCTCGAGCTCCCCGCGCAGCCGCCCCACCTTCCCCGACGGAACCACGACGTCCGCATGCACGTGCTTCGTCTCGTAGCGGAGCTCCCGCCTGAAGAGCCTTGTCAGGGTCTCGCGGCCCCAGCCGCAGCGCCTGATCCTGTGGCCGAAGAAGAAGCCCACGCGCCCCACGCGGTAGGCGTCCGCGCGGGGGCCTTCCGCGAGGACGCGCCTCGCCTCGGCCGCCAGGCCCGGCGTGACGCGCTCGTCCGCGTCCACCACCATGACCCACCCGTGCGCGGCCTGCGGGATCGCCCAGTTCTTGAAGTCCGCCGAGTTCACGTACTCGCGCTGGATGATCCGCGCGCCGAACTCGCGCGCGATCTCCATGGTGCGGTCCGTGGAGCCGGAGTCCGCGACGAGGATCTCGTCCGCGAGGTCCCGCACCGACTCGAGGCAGGCGCGGATGTTCCGCTCCTCGTTCTTGCAGGGGACGAGGACCGTGAGCTTCTCGGGCACGCTCGCGCCCTCCGGTACGGCCGCCCATGCCGGCGGAACGGGCCGCGCGCCCTCCCGGTCGTGACCTGTGCAGCGCCGGCGGCGGCTACGGCGCGGCGAACTCGAGCTCTCCCTCGGCCACGAGCTCGCCCGAGATCTCCGCCTTGCAGGCGGCCTTCGCCCGGTCTTGGCCCCCGCGCGAGAGCTCGACGGTGAGCACGAGCTGATCCCCCGGCACGGGCGAGCGGAGGAACCTCATCGACCCTATTCTGGACACGTCCACCGCGGCCGGCCGCAGGCCATCTCCTGAGAGCGCCGCCCCCGCGAGCTGCGCGAAGGCCTCGATGAGAAGGCCCCTGCGCATGGATGCGACGTCTCCCCCGCCACGCGCCAGGAGCGGGTCGTTCGCGGTGACGTTCCTCAGGCCCACCGCGCGCTCGAACGGCACCGCGGCGAGGACCCTGTCCACGAGGACGAAGGGGAAGGCCGGGCTCCTGGTCTCGGATCCTCCCGACGGCCCGACCGTCGCGGGGCGCGTCTCCGGCCCCGCCCCGCTCCCGCCGCTCTCTGACATCGCAGGTTCCCTTCGGACTGACTCTGTTCGATAGACGAGTCTAGCCCGTCGGGGAGACTCGTCAAGGATTCTCCGCCGACACAGGGTCGCTCAAACTAAACCCGAGCTTCGGCGTCGCAGGATCGCGCGAGTCGTTCTCGGCGCGATGGTTGCGCTAGTGCGGACGTTTCGTCTGCGAGGCGGTGTGGCCGACGTCGAGGGCCCGCCCCGAGACCGGATCTGCGCAAGCCCCTTCCGGATCGGCCGGCGTCAGTCGCTCAACTCGACCCTCTTCGTCCCAGCGGGCGGCCTGAACTGGAAGCGCGAGGCCTCCACCGGCGCGTCGAGGACGATCTCGGCGAACTCGGACACCATGAGCTCCCCCTCGACGGACTCGCGCTCGATCTTGAGCGGCCACGGCGTGCCCGCCTCCACCCAGATCGAGAGCCTCGCGAGGCCCGGCGCGAACTTCGCATCGCGGGGCGCGAAGTCGATCCTGAAGCACGAGCGGGGCGGCCCCGCGGAGGCGCCGCGGCCCTCGCCCGCGCCGGGCGGTCTCCTGATCGTGACCCCTGCGGGGGCCTCGCAGGCGCTCGCCGCGACGCGGTACTTCTTCTCGAGCTCCTGGAGGTCGAAGGCGAGCCATGGCATGAAGGCGTCGCTCGTCGTCTCCGAGCGGCCCTTCAGGCCCTTCCGCAGGTCGATGTGCTGGACCTCCCTCGACTCCGGGAAGTAGACCCAGAGGTCGTTCCCGTTCGCGACCGTCAGGCCCCGATGGGGGCGCGAGATCTCCTGGCAGAAGCGGTCCGGCCGCTCGATCCAGACGCGGCCCTCCGAGACGAGCGGGCGCTCGTCGAGGACGAAGCCCGTCCGCTCGGAGCGCCTGAGCCTCGCCTGGAACGTCCGCGCGGACTTCGCCGCCTCGGCGAGACCGGCGAAGAGAGCGACCGTCTCCTCGCGGGCGAGGGTCGCTCGTGCGCCGCCATCGGCCGCCGAGCCCGGACACGAGACCGCGGCCGCCAGACACGTGACGAGCGCGATCGACGCACGGATCATGGCTTCTCCTCTGCGCGCCGCTCCAGGGCGGCGAGCATCGCCGGCAGCGCGATCAGCGACGCATACAGGCAGAATAGCATCCCCAGCACCGAGACCACCCCCAGCGACCACAGCCCCCTGTACCGCGACGTCACGAGCGACCCGAACCCGATCATGGTGGTGAGCGAGGTGAGCATGAACGCCCGGCCCGTCTCCACGATGATAGACCGCACGCCCGCGCGATCGAGATACCGGTGGACGACGTGTATCCCGTAGTCGATGCCTATCCCTATGATGATCGGGAAGATCAGCACGTTGACGAAGTTCAAGCCGTGTCCCACCAGAAGCATCGTGGCGAGCATCATCGCCACGCCCGAGAACACGGGGAGGAGCGAGACGACCGACCACACGACGCTCCCGAAACTCCAGAAGAGCGCGAGCGCCACCCCGCCGAAGACCACGGACGTGATCCACGAGAAGTCCTCGTACACGATGTCGCGCACCTCGAGGGAGACGAGCCTCGGCGCGGTGAACTCGGCGGCCGGAGCGAGCTCCGAGCGGACGCGCTCGTACCAGGCTCGCGGGAGCTCGCCGCGCTCGGGGAAGAGGTACGTCGCTATCGCGAAACGCTTTCCCTCCTCGGAGGGTTGAGGCGCGCGGTGCACGTACTTGGACAGGAGCGGCGCGAACTCGCCCCGCGCCACTTCCGCGAGCGTCACATAGGAGGGCGAACGCGCGCGCTCGACCATGCGGCGCAGGCGCTCGACGAACCCGTCGAACGCCTCGGGCCTGAGGCCGTTCGAGCGCGCGGAGGAGGCTATGTCGGAGGCCACGCGGTCCACGTCTATCGAGGCGACGAAGCGCGCGCTCGCCTCCTGCGCCGCGCGCGGGGGGACGAAGCGCACCAGGGAGTCCACGGACATGATCGTCCCGCGTCCGGCGACGAGGCGCAACCCGCGCGACGGGTCGCCCTCCAGGGTGAGGCGCACCTGGTCGCCCTCCTCCGGGGGCCAGGTGAACCCGCCTGCGCGCGCGCCGCGTGCGACGACGGCGTCCGACCCCAGCCCCATCTCGACGACCTCCGCCTTGCCGAGGAACCACACGGAGAACGTGGCCTCCACGGCGTCGCGCACGCCCCGCCTCCAGACGAGCGCGCTACCGGGCTCGAGCTCCACGCCGCTGAAGAGCCGTCCGCGGCCCTCTACGACCCAGTCGGCGAGCTCCGACTTGGACCTGAACGAGTAGACCGCCAGGCGCGAGCCGTCCGGTCGCTCGAGCAGCTCGGCCCCGTCGGCGAGCGCTCCGTCGAAACCCTCGGGCAGAACTATCTCCGCCCTGCGCACGCGGACGCGCGCGCCGCGCACCCTGACGAATGGCGCACCGCCCCCCTGGCCGCTCGCGGGCCAGTCCGAGCGCGCGAGCTCCCGACCCGAGCGCAGGGCCTCCGCGCGCCGGAGGACCTCGGACGCTCGCTCCAGGGCCTCGTCCTCGGTCGAGCCCCGCGAGAGGGCGAACACCGCGCCGAGGTTCGTCCCGAACTTCCTCTGGATGCGCTCGCCGAGGTCGTAGACCTCGCTCTGGGCCCGGATGCTCGCGAAGTCCGAATCGAAGAAGTAGACGGTCATCGTGGAGTATACGTATAACGCAGACGCCAGGGCGAGGACGGCCGACGCTGCGAACACGGCCGCGGGCCGCGCCAGGATCGCGCGCGCGACGAACTCGAGGCCCCAGCCGAACGCCCGCACCGCGCGGACCGGCTCGGGGCGGATCCTGTTCCTGGCGATGAGCATCGCCGGGAGGACGAAGAGCATCGCCGCCAGACCGAAAAGCACCCCGAGCCCCGAGAGGCAGCCGAACTCCGCCAGGCCCCTGAACCGCGTGAACATGATCGCGAAGAAGGCCACGGCCGTGGTCAGGGCGCTGAAGAATATCCCGCTCCCGGAGCTCACGACGGCCCCTGTCACCGCCGCCTGCACGCCCTCCCCGCGCGCGCGGGATGAGACATAGGAGTTGTATACGTGAATCGCATAGTCCACGCTCAGCCCGACGAGGATGGCCGCGAATCCCCCCGACATGACGCTCACGTGTCCGAACGCGAGGAACGCCACGGCCACGGCCCACACCACCGATGCCACGAGGGGCACGCCCACGTAGACGAGCGCGCCGAACCTCCTGAAACCCAGCGAGAACAGGACGAGCACCCCCACGAGCGACGTCGCGAAGCTCTTCGCTATGTCCTCCGACAGGACGCGGTTCTCGTTCACCGCTATAGCATAGCCGCCAGCGTGGCCGAGCCTCACCTTGGAGCGGATCGCGTTCCACCTGGCCGGGTCTTCCCGCTCGAGCTCTTCCCAGGTCTGGCGCTCCGCGCCCTCCACGAGCGCCATGAGCCGCTTGTCGAAGGCGAGGTCCTTCACGGGACCGGTCGCCTGGACGACCATGAGCGCGAGCCTGCCGTCGGGCGAGACGATGAAGTCGTCGCCCTCCCGGGACGCGAACTGCCCCCCGGCCCGGACGCGCTTCCGCTGGAGCAGCTCGAAGAGGTCCAGGGGGTCCGGCCTGATGCGCCTGGCGAAGAACTCGGCGCCGGCCGTCTCGAGGCGCCGCCTGTTCTCGGCCATCTGCTCGGCTATCGCCTCGGTGGTGAGCTTGCGGCCGAGGATGCCGATATCTTCCTCGTCGAGGTAGAGGTAGCCGCGCTCCTCGACGAGCTCGCCCAGCTTCCTGAGCATCTCGCCCGACCTGTACTCGACCGAGCGGACGAGCTTCCGCCCGGGGAACCCCGGGTCCTCGAGCGCCGCCAGGCGCGGCGCGAGCCGCTCGAAGAAGGGCCTCGCCTCCTCGAGCGCCTGCGGGTCCTCCGACTCGAGAGCGACGAGGAGCATGTCGGCGGCGAACCGCTCGGCGACCTCGACGTAGAGCGCCGCTTCCTTCGAATGCCTCGGGAGCACGTCCGCGAGATCGGTCGAGACCCTGCCGCGGAAGGCCGCCACGACGAGCGAGAAGGCCGTCAGGGCGGCGGCCAGTCCGAGCACTAGCCACGGGTGGCGGCAGGTGAACAGGGCCACTCGTTCCAGCAGGCGCTCTCTCAACCTCACCGCTGGCGACCTCCTTCGCCCGTCGGGGCGGCCTCGTGGGCACGGTCTCCGAGCGGGCGGCCGGCTCCTACCGCGAAGACCTCTTCGCGGCGCCGCAGTTCCGCTGCGCGTTCAGGTCCCCGGGACCGGTCGGTCCTGAGCGGCGGGTCCCTCCGGCGCGGCCTGACCCGCGGGATCTTCCGTCCGGCCTCCCTGCGGCCTGTACTGCCGGACCTCGACGCCGGGAGGCGCACGCAAAGAGAATGCCTTCGCGCTCACGCCCGAGTTGAGACCCAGCGAGGGGAACGCGAGCCTCAGCGAAACCCCCGCCTTCGGCAGGACGATCTCGACCCCGCGAGGCGCTACGAGCCGTTCCTTCGGCCGCCAGGCGAAGCCGGTCCAGCGCACGACTCCGGAGATCTCGCCGCCGGCGTCGAAGAACTCGGCCTTGAGCGGCACGTGCGACCAGGCGTCCACCTCGAGTCTGCGCGTCGGGACGCGGCCGGGCCTCCAGAACTCGAGCACGTGCACCCCGCGCCGCGTGGCCATAGCGACGCCCTCGCCCGAGCGCGCCTGCGCCAGCGGGAACAGGAGCTCCCGCGGCGAGGGAGGGCCGTCGCGCAGATCGAGCTCGGGCAGCGCCGCGGCGAGCGCCTCCGCGGACTCGCCCTCGTAGGCCTTCTTCTCGGGCAGGTTCACCAGGAGGAACCTGCCTCCGTTCAGGATCAGGCAGAGGAGATCGGTCCCGGTCATCGGATGCTTCAGTTGGAAGCGGAGGCGGTCATCGCCCGAGATGAAGAAATCGGCCCTGGCCGGGAGCGACCTGTGCCTGCCCCTGAATGGGCCCGAGTACCTGAGCCGCGAGTCCACGCAGTGGAGGTCCTCGACCCCCCCGGCGCGTTCGGCGACGGAGCGTGCGAGCATCTCCGGCGTCTCGGCAGGTGAGCGCTCCGGGCCCAGCCTCGCCCCGGTCCCGCACCCGCAGGCGAGGAGCGCGATCGACAAGGCGCTGCGGAGTCGCCGGGGCCGCGGGGGCGCCCCGGGGGCGGCGCGGGACGCTCTACCGTCGTTCTCGCGCCGTCTGCGCCGGGCGTTCTGGAGGAAACTCATCGCCTTCTCATGGTAGCCGCGCGGCCGCCGTGGCGCAAACCGCGAGGCGGCCCGGCATCGGCGGCCGGAAATCGTGTGTTCTCGCGTTCGAACGGGGCAGGTGCTAAGAGCCGATGTGCGCCAGGGCGAGCCCGGTGTCGCCTCCCAGGAGTCTCCCGGCTCAGTACGTGGCCTGAATGGGCTGGTCCGTTGCGCGAAGGTAGCCGACAGGTCCATTCCCGTCGACGAGCCTGACGACCACGTCGACGGCGATGTCGGGGCCCCACTCGGGTCCGCCGCGCGCGACCTTCTCGAGGACCCCACTTCCGGCCGGCGGGCGGCTCTCCGACGAGAACGTCGTGACCCAGACCTCGTCGCCATTCACCACGTAGAGCAGGTCCGCGTCGAGCTCCTCGGGGAACGGTCCGCCGTCCGAGACGACGATCCTGACCACGGCCATGAGGGGGCTCCCCTCCGGGCCGATCGGCGGCATGAAGTCGCGCCAGAGGTATGTCTCCAAGGTGAACGTGCGGCTCGCGAACTCCACCTGCGTCGGCGCCGACGCGACCTCGGTCCTCTCGGGCAGCTCGTCGAGCCTGGTGACGGAGGGAACAGAAAGCGAGTCGCCTGCGCACCCGGCGAGCAGCGCCGCCAGCCCTACGATCGCGCGGACGCGACCGCGGTTCGCCAAGGCCTCCCCCTCACCCGCCCCGGCCGGGAGGTCTACGCGCTACATCCCCAGGGGAGCGGCGGGCGCCGCGACGACCACCTGGTCCCCGCGCTGGATCGTCCCGTTCGCCCAGAGCACGGAGAGCTCGCTCACCTGCGGCCAGACCCGCGCGACCTGGAGCTGCGCGACGACCGTCCCGCCGCGCTTCACCTGGAGCGACTGGCCCTCCTTGATGCCCGCCTGCGCCCCGACGGACACCCAGGCCGTCTGTCCGTCCGGAGAGACCTGGTATATCGACGCCACGGCCGCACCTGCCGCTGGGGCGGCCGGCGCCTGGGCACCCGCGGACGCGCCCAGGTTCCTCTCGAGCCTCTCGACCCTCGCCGAGAGCACGCGGAGTTCTCGCTCGAGCTCGCCCACGGAGGCGTCGGACCGGCTGACGACGGCCCCCGCGCCCGATCCGGCGCCTATCACGGCGGGCGCCTGCGCGCCCTGCGTCCCCCAGCCGGACGCCTGCCGGGCCATCGCCTGGAACTGCTGCTCGGTCTGCATCGTCCTGGCCCCTATGACGCCGGCGGGCTCGCCAGGGGCCGGCGCGTCGCTCATCGCGACGCAACCCGCCAGGATGATCGGCAATCCGCACATGCTTGCCCACCGCATCTGCAACCCCCTCCCGAGTACCCAGCGTGAGGACGCAGCCGCCGCCCTCCTATTAGACTCTATCGGCTCTCCGGGGCCGTCCCCGGAGCGGAAATCCAGACCGGGGTCACTTCGCCAGCTCCAGGAGGGCCTGGACCTCGTCCTTGCGCCTCTTGAAGGCCTCGGTCCTGCCCCACTGCTCTTCGAGCCGCCGGAGCGCGGCGCGGGCCTCTTCGTTCTTCCCCTCCTGGATCAGGCCCACCGCCGCGTCTATCCCCTTGACGATCGCCGCCTCCGCCGGGTCGGCCGCCGGGGCCGAGGGGGGCGAGGGGGACGAGGGGGGCGGGGGGGCCGCGGCGGCGGCCGCCTTCTTCTCGGCGAGCGCCGAGAGCTGCGAGGCGATCTTCCTGTCGTACGGCGCGAAGCCGAACCGCCCCCTGGCGAGCCTCAGGACGGACTCGGCCGCCTCGAACCTGCCCGCCTTGGCCTCTCGGCTCGCATCCTCCGTGACCTTGGCGAACGCCCTCTCGACGGCTGCGAGGGCCCGCCCTTTGAGCGCCTCCGCGGCGCGGCGGTCCTCCGGGCCGACGGCGGCGATCGTGACGTCGATCAGCTCCATCGCCTCGGAGTACTTCTCCTCGCCCAGGAGGCGCTCGACCTCCGTCTTGAGCACCTCCGATGCGGAGCCCGGTCGCGGGGCGGCGGGCGCCTCGCGAGTGGGCTCGGTCTCCTTCTTGACGGAACCGGCGGACGCCGCCGCGAGGCGCGAGCGCGCGCGTGCGCAGGCCATCGCGACTCGGTCGCGGCTGGCGGCCGGCGCGAGTCCGTCGGAGTACCTGCGTTCGAGGGCGGCTATCGCGGCCTCGGCCTCGGCGCTGCTCGTCCGGCCCTCGAGCGCGGCGATGATTTCCTTCTCGAGGGCGGCCACATCGAGCTCGGCGCGCCTGAGCTCCGCCTGGTCGCGCAGGCGCTCGGCGGCCTGACGCTTCGGGAGGGCGACGGTCGTGGGAGGGATCAGCGCGAGCGCCTCACGGGCGAGCCGCGAGGCCTCCGCCAGGGCCTCCGGCGTGTCCTGCGCCAGGAGGGCCTGAGCCCTGGCGATGTTCTCCTCGGCCCTGCGCATGCCTGGATCGGGCCCGCCGAAAGAGACGAACGCGAGCGCAAGGGCCGCCAGGAGCACCCCGCCGCCTATGATCGCGGGCACAACGTACGCGCCGAGCGCGGAGCGCGCCCTCCTCACCGGCGCGTGCGAACCGGTCGCCAGGCGCCTGCGGACGGGCGCCTGACCCTGCCTGGCCCTGGCGGCGGGCGATTCCTTCCCGGCTATCGCCGCGTCGAGGTCCGCGACCAGGTCCTCGGGGGTCTCGTAGCGTTCGTCCGGCTTCTTGGCCATCATGCGGGCGACGACCGCCGAGACCCGCTTGGGGATCGATGGGTCCACCTCGCTGGGCGGCGTGAGCGGCTCGGCGGCGTGCTTCACCATCACGGCCGTCGCGTGCGGTCCGGTGTACGGGGGCCTCCCCACGAGCATGTGATAGAGGGTCGCGCCGAGCGAGTATATGTCGCTGCGGATATCCACCTCCAGTCCCTGGCTCTGCTCCGGCGGCATATAGTAGGGAGTGCCCGCGAGCCCGAGCTCCTGCTGGGCGGGTTTCGACAGGTCCTTCGCGAGACCCAGGTCCACGAGCTTGGCGACGCCGGAGCTCGAGATCAAAATGTTGGCGGGCTTCACGTCGCGGTGGACCAGACCGTTCATGTAGGCCGCCTGGAGGGCCATCGCGACCTGCCTGGCGATATTGAGCGCCTCCGAAACGGATAGCTTCCCCCGTTCCTTGAGGAGCTGCTCCACCGTGGGGCCGTCCACGAGCTCCATCGAGAAGAAGTAGAGGCCCCTGTCCTGGCCGACCTCGTATACCTGGCAGACGTTGGCGTGGTTCACGCGCCCAGCGGCCTTCGCCTCCTCGACGAAACGGCGGACGTACTCCGGGTCCTGGGCGTGCTTCGGATTCAGTATCTTGAGCGCCACGAGGCGGTCCATAGTGATCTGCTTGGCCTTGTACACGGTGCCCACGCTCCCGGAGCCGAGCTTCTCCAGGATCTGGTAGTTGCCTATCCTGCGGCTCTCCTCTTCCGTAGGCACCCCGGGACCCCCTCTTTCCCCCTCTGACTATTGACGCTCGACCGCTCGTCCGCTCACGCAAACACTCCCTGGCGAGCGCCTCAGGCCTGGCGGATCGCCACGGCCGCGTAGCCGACGACCTCGCTCTCGTCCCCGGTGACGTCCCCGCTCGTGCCGTACGCCACGACCTCGGCGCGGCCGGCCCCGAGCTCCTTCGCCGCGTGGAGCATCGCGGCGGCGGGGGACGCGCCGCACATCGAGATCCCGTTCCGCTCGACCGTATCGAGAAGCCCGTCCGGGTCGAGCGCGAGCACCTTCGCCAGGGCGAGCTCGTCCTTCCTCTTCGCGGCCCCAGCGCTCTCGTAGTGCGTCATGTCGGAGCTCGCCACGACGAGGACGTCCGGCGCCCCACCGGAGATCCCCTTGCGCTCGCGCGCCGCCCTCGCGCAGGCGACGCCCAGCTCGCGGAGCGTCGCCGGGTCGCGCGTGGCGACTACTATCGGCACGATGGCCACGTCGGGCCGGCGGACCTGCAGGAACGGGAGCTGGAGCTCCAGGGAGTGCTCGTCCTGGTGGGCGAGGTCGTCGCCGGAGGCGCAGGCGCAGCCCTCGAGGATCGCCCGCCGCAGCTCCTCGTCGATCGGCACCTCCCCGAGCGGCGTCTGCCAGGGCCCGCCGGTCCAGACCGAGACCGCATGGCGCGCGTGTCTGTGCGCGGGCGCTATCACTATCACGGAGCGCGGGACATCGACGGCCGCGTAGCCGCGCCCGGCCACCGAGCCCGAGTAGACGTAGCCGGCGTGGGGCGCGAGGAGTCCGAGCGCGGCGGAGGCCTTCCCGCCGGCCGAGATGAACCGCTCGACCTCCCGTCGGAGCGCCTCCGCGCGCCCCGGATACCAGGACCCCGCGAACTGGGCGCGTCGGATCATGCCATCCCCCGCCGCAGCCGGGAAACCGCCACGGTCCGAGCCGCGTCCGGTTAGTATAAGGCCTGAGGTGACCTCCGCGCAAGGGCCGGGGCTGATCCTGTGAGGATATGTTTTCCGCATCGAGCGGTATCGCGACCACACGTGGTGCGACGAGTGCCGTGCGGGTGGGTGGCCGGTGCGCTTGCAACCCCACGCGCCCGGGGGTTTGACAGGGGCCGCGGCGCGAGTACACTTGTGAAACCGGAGGCGCGGTATGTCGGCCCTCGACGGTGCAGTGCTGGTGTTGAATAGCTCTTGGTCCGCGGTGCACATCGCGACGGTGCGGCGCGCAATAAGCCTCGTCTACCAGGGGCTCGCGCAATTCGTGGACCCCGACGACTTCTGCACCCACGACTTCGAGTCCTGGAAAGAACTCAGCCGTGCCGCGCAGGAGGACCGCGGCTACGTGAAGGCCGTGGACTTCCGCCTCCGCGTCCCCGAGGTGATCAGGCTGCGCTACTTCAACGGGCGCCAGAAGCGCAAGATCAGGTTCACCAGACGAAACATCTTCGAGCGCGACGGCTACACCTGCCAGTACTGCGGCAGACGTCTGCCCTCGAGCGAGCTCACGCTCGACCACGTGGTGCCGCGCTGTTTGGGCGGGCACTCCACATGGGAGAACTTGGTCGTGGCGTGCGTCTCGTGCAACGTCCGGAAGGCCGGGAGGCTTCCCCACCAGGCCGGCATGACGCTCCTGCGGCGGCCGGAGAAGCCCAAGTGGCCGGCCTACCTGGCGGTCAGGTTCGGCCCCGCGCGGAAGATGAGCTGGCAGAAGTTCATCGACGCGGCCTACTGGGACTCGGAGCTGAGGGAATAACAGGTCGCGCCGCCGGATGCCTGAGACGGCCCCCGGAGCCCAGCCATGACCCGGATCGATCCGTGGCGACTCCGCCTCGAACGCGAGGGCGACATGCGCGTCGAGGCGACGATCTACGCCACGGAGAAGATAGGCATCGAGCGCGACGCCATCGAACAGCTCCGCGACGCCGCCAGGATGCCGTCGGTGGAGGTGGCCCTCGCGACGCCCGACATACACGTCGGCTACGGCGTGCCCATCGGTTGCGTCATGGCTACGACGGAGGTCGTCTCGCCCGCCGCGGTCGGCTACGACATCAACTGCGGCATGCGGCTGCTCTCCACGCCGCTCGAGGCTGATTCGGTCGATGTGGCCGAGCTCGCGCGAAGCATCCGCAGGGACGTGCCCCTCGGTGAAGGCAGGACGAACCTGCGTCTGGCGGAACGCGACCTCGAACAGGTGCTCGAGCGGGGAGTCGCGGGCCTCGCCGAACTGAAAGGACCGCTCGGACGCTACGGGGAGTCGCGCAACCCCGAGGACGAGCTCGCCGACATCGCCCACATCGAGGACGGCGGCTCCGAGCCCGGCGACCCGGGCGCGGTCTCGCCGCGCGCGCTCCAGCGGGGCGCGGCGCAGCTCGGCACGCTCGGCGGCGGCAACCATTTCATCGAGCTGCAGGTCGTGGAGAAGGTCGATGACGCGGCGGCTGCCTCGCGCCTGGGCCTGCACGAGGGCGCGCTCGCCGTGATGATCCACAGCGGCTCCCGCGGCTTCGGCCACCAGGTCGCCGGCGATTACATGAAGCTCGCCGAGCGCCTGCACGCGAGGGAAAGCCCCTCCAGGCACCTCGCGTTCCTCAGGTCGGAGGAGCCGGAGGGCAGGCGCTACCTCGGCGCGATGTTCGCGGCCGCGAACTTCGCCTTCGCCAACCGCCAGGTGATCGCCGCCTTTGTGAGGCGCGCGATCCGCGCGGCCTACGGTAGGCATCTGGAGCTCCCGCTCGTCTACGACGTGACCCACAACATGGTGAAGCGCGAGGAGCACTCCGGCCGCGAGCTCTGGGTGCACAGGAAGGGCGCGACGCGCGCGTACCCGCCGGAACGGATGGCCGGGACCCCGTTCGCCGACGTGGGGCAGCCGGTGCTCATCCCCGGCTCGATGGGCACGGCGAGTTACCTCCTGCTCGCGGGCCCCGGGGCCGCGGAGACGCTCTACTCTGTGAACCACGGGGCGGGGCGCGTCATGAGTCGGACCGCCGCGGCTGGGGCGCGGCGGGGGCGCCACGGGCAGATCACGCAGGAGGATCTCAGGAAGGCGATGGAAGGCATCGTCCTCATCGCCGAGGACCCGCGCGGGGCGCTCGAGGAGGCCCCGCAGGCCTACAAGGACATCGACGCGGTCATCGAGGCCGTGGTGGGGGCAGGGCTCGCGCGCACCGTCGTGCGGCTCCGCCCCCGCGCGGTCCTGAAGGGATGATCCCGTGGCGGGGCCTCCGCTTCGCGTCCAAGGGCTCGTCTGCATGCTCGGCGACACGAGGGCCGTCGACGGGGTCTCGTTCGACGTGAATAGCGGCGAGGTCGTGGGCCTCGTCGGCCACGAGGGCTCGGGCGCCTCCACGATCGTCCGGGCGTGCCTGGGCCTGGTGCGACCGGCCGCGGGCAGCGTGCTGCTCTTCGGCAAGGAGGCGCACTCCTCCGGGAGGGACGGCCTGAGACGCGTGGGGGCGTGCCTCTCGCCGGCGGCGTTTCTCGAAGACCTGAGCGCCCGAGGCAACCTCCGGTACGCTGCGGACCTCGCGGGCTTCCGCGACGAGACGCGCATCGCCTGGGCGCTCTCCAGGACGGGCTTGTCGTCCCGCGCGGACGAGCGTGTATCGGCATGGCCGGGCTCGCTCAAGGTTCGGCTGGCCGTGGCGCGCGCGCTCGTCTCCGGTCCGGAACTGCTCGTCCTGGAGGAGCCTGCGGCTGGCTTCGACAAAGAGTTCTCCCGCGAACTGCGCGCGCTCCTCGGGAAGCTGGCCAAAGAAGCTGGCGTGGCCGTGCTCGTCGCAACGCGCGAGCTCGCGTGGGCCATGCAGTGCGCGGGTTCCCTCGTCGTCGTCGATGGGGGGAGGGTCGTCCACCAGGGTCCCACATCGCAGGTGCAGGCGGCCGGCCGGGAGGTGGTGCTCGCCGTCGAGCGCGCGGAGAAGGCCGCCGAGGACCTCGTGCGCGTGCGAGGGATCGGCGCGGAGCTCACCTCGGCCGAGACGATCAGGCTGTCCGGGGCCGTGGACGTGGCCGACATCGTGTCGTTCCTGGTCGGCAGGCGCTACCGCGTCACCTCCGTCGAGCGCAAAGAGATGAGCCTCGACGAACTCCTGGTGCGCCTCGCCCTGGGGCCACTGCCCGAGGCGAAGCTGGAGCCGCCTCCGCCGGAGGAAGTAAAGGATCCGCTCGCGCTCCTCGACGACGGCGACGCCGACCTGAGCGCCTTCCTGAGATCGCCCCGCACGCCGGAGCGCCGCGATCAACCGGAGGAGAGCAGGGAACGGCCCGGGGGCTCTGCCGTCGGCCGGTGGTTCACCGCGCTCGCCTGGGAGCTCAGAAAGCTCGCCTTCGACCCGGCCGCGAGGTTCGCGACGGTTGCGCTCGCGGCGACGCTCCTCGGGGCGCTCGCCGCGACCGCCTTCTCCGAGCAGGCCTCGACCGGAACAGCGCTCGCCTCCGGCAGGGGGGGGCTCGCGCCCTTCGTGGAACCGAGGAACGGCTGGAACTTCGCCCGGCGCCTCCTGGGTCCGGTGACGGGGATACTCGCGCCTCTGGCCGTGTGCGTTGCCCTGGCGGGCCTCGTCGCCGGGGAGGCCGAGCGGGGGCTTCTCGACGAGGAGCTCGCGCGCTGCGGGCGGAGGCGAGTGCTCGCCGGGGCGAAGCTCGTAGCGGGGCTCATCTATGTGGTCGCGCTCGTCGGGATCGCGGGCCTCGTGGGTCTCGTCCTCGGGCCGCTCTTCTTCGGCTCCGGAGCCATGACCCCGCTCATCGACCCCCAGGCGGCCCGCGCCCTCGGACACGCGAGGTTCACTGTCCCCGAGGGCTCCTCCGCCCTGGCGAGGCTCGCTTTCGCCTACGCTGCCGCCGCGGCAGCGCTAGCGCCGGTCGTGGGTCTTGCGCTCCTCGCGTCCGCGGTGAGCCGCCGGGCGGCGACCGCGGCCGCAGGGTCGGCCTGCGTGTATTTCGCCCTCCAGTCTCTCGCGGCGACTCCAGGACTGGCGAATCTCCGGCCGTACCTCGTGGTGACCCGTCTGGGCGTCTGGGAGGCGTTCCTCAGGTCGGAGATAGCCTGGGGGGAGTTCGCCCGCGGCGCGGCGGCCCTGGGGGTCACGTTCGCCTTCCTCGCCGGGGCGTTCATGGCGGTCTTCGGGGCTCGGGACTGCCCTCAACAGGCGGCACGGATATGAGCCCGCACGGGGTTCCCGCTCACGGGGAAAGGCACCGGCGCAGGCTCGGGGGCCTCGCACCGGCGCTGGGCTGGCTCGCCATCGCAGGGCTCGCGGGCTCCTGCGCAGAGGACGATGCCCTCCCCTCGCCGAGCATCTCTCCCGAGACGGGAAGGGCATGCCCCGCGTTCCTCCACCCGCCTCGCACCGACTCCGCCAGGCCGTGGGACATCCCGAGCGGGGTGAGACCGCGGCAGTGGCGCTGGATCGTGATCCACCACAGCGGGACCCCAGAGGGCTCGGCCGCGGCGTTCGACAGGTATCACCGCGAGGTCAAGGGCTGGGAGGACCTGGCATACCATTTCGTCATCGGCAACGGGCGCGGGTCCCCGGACGGGCAGATCGAGCCCAGCGCGCGCTGGCTCGAGCAGAGACCAGGCGCCCACGCGGGCGACGTCGAACACAACGACCGCGGCATCGGCATATGTCTGGTCGGCGATTTCGAGCGCGAGCGCCCCACCCAGGCCCAGCTCGCCTCGCTGAGGTCGCTGGTGCGTTCGCTCATGGACGCCTTCGGGATCCCGCCCGAGAGGATACTCAGGCACTCCGACATAGTCGCCACGAAATGCCCTGGAAGACTCATGCCCTGGCCGCTATGCGAGTGAAAGAATACGCCGCAGCCGGACCCGAGGCAGGCCGTATCGCGACGGCCTGGCGCAGGGGGCAGAGGCCTTGAGCGGGCCGCGCTTCACTTTCCTGGGCACCGGCACGAGTTCCGGGGTGCCGGTGCCTGGCTGCGGGTGCCCGGTGTGCACTTCGCCCGACCCGCGCGACCGCAGGCTCAGGTCTTCGCTCCTCGTCCAGTACGCCGGCAGGAACCTGGTGATCGACTGCGGCCCCGACTTCCGCGAGCAGGTCCTCAGGGCGGGGCTGAAGAGGCTCGACGCGCTCCTCCTGACTCACGATCACGCGGACCACTTGCACGGTATAGACGACGTCCGCAGCTTCAACTTCGTGCAGGGGACGGCGATCCCGTGTTTCGTCACCCCAGCTTGCGGGGCCACCATCCGGCGGAGGTTCCCCTACCTGTTCGGGCCGCCCTGTCCCGGCGGGGGGAGACCGGAGCTCGATCTGAGCGAGGTCACTGGGCGATTCGACGTGTTCGGCCTGGATGTGACGCCCGTCCCGGTCGAGCACGGCCTCGCCGAGACCGTCGGCTACAGACTCGGCGGCCTCGCCTACCTGCCGGACGTGAAACGCATCCCGAGGGATTCGATGGCGCTCCTGGAAGGTCTCGACGTATTGGTCATAGACGCGCTCAGGCCCGACCCCCAGCCCACGCACCTCTCCGTGGACGAGGCTCTAGCGCTCGTCGCCGAGCTCAGGCCGCGGAGGACTTTCCTGACCCACCTGAGCCACAGGCTCGCGCACGAGGCGACGAGCGCGTCCCTCCCCGGAAACGTGCGGCTGGCCTACGACGGGCTCGTGCTGGAGGCCGACGGCGACATCTCTCCTTGAGCGGTTCGCTCCCGAAGCCCCGCCATAAGCGCGCGACCGACACCGATCCCTGCGTCCGGCGCCGGTCAGAACAGGCCCTTCACCTTCCCCGTCGCGAGGTCCAGGTCGATGTCCATGAAGGCCGGCCTCATCGGCAGGCCCGGCATCGTACGCATCTCGCCGCACAAGGGGTACAGGAACCCGGCCCCCACGGACGCCCGGATGTCGCGCACCGGCAGCGTGTAGCCCGTCGGCGCCCCCTTCAGGGCGGGGTCGTGGGAGAGCGATAGGTGCGTCTTCGCGACGCAGATCGGGAGCTTGTCCAGGCCGAGCTCCGTGTAGCGCGCGATCTTCTCCTCGGCGGCGGCGGAGTATTCGACCCTCGCGGCGCCGTATATCTTGGTCGCTATCGTCTCGATCTTCTTCTTGATCGGGAGGTCCAGCTCGTAAAGGAATCGGAACTTCGAGGGCTTCTCGCATGCCTTGATGACGGCCTTCGCGAGTTCCACGCCGCCCTGCCCGCCTCGCGCCCAGACCTCGCTCGGGACGGCGTCCTCGGCGCCAGCCGAGATCGCGGCCTTGCGGACGACATCGACCTCGCGATCCGTGTCGTCAGCGAAGCGGTTCACCGCGACGACCACGTTCACACCGAACTGCTTGGCGTTCTCGACGTGCTTCCTGAGATTCGCGCAGCCCTTCTCTAGGAGTTCGAGGTTTTCTTCTCTATAGCTCTTGGGCAGGGGCTTTCCAGGCACGACCTTCGGCCCGCCGCCGTGCATCTTGAGCGCCCGGATCGAAGCGACGACCACCACGCACTGAGGGATGAGCCCCGAGACGCGGCACTTGATGTCGAAGAACTTCTCCATGCCCATGTCGCCGCCGAAGCCGGACTCGGTGACGACGTAGTCGGCGAGCTTCACGGCCATCTGGTCGGCGATGACGGAGTTGTTCCCGTGGGCGATGTTGGCGAAAGGCCCCGCGTGGACGAGCACGGGGGTCTTCTCCAACGTCTGCATCAGGGTCGGCTTGATCGCGTCCATCATGAGGACGGTCATCGCCCCCGCGACGCCGAGGTCCTCGGCCGTGACGGGCCGGCCCGACTTCGTCAGGCCCACCACGATCCGCCCGAGCCGTTCGCGCAGGTCCTTGAGGCCCGTCGTGAGGGCGAGGATCGCCATGACCTCGCTAGCAACGGTGATATCGAAGCCCGTCTGGCGCGGCCGGCCGTCGGCGGCGCTGCCCAGACCGGAGACGATGTTCCTGAGCTGCCGGTCGGAGATGTCGACGACCCGTGGCCAGGTGATCGTGTACGGATCTATATCGAGCCTCTTCAGGCCGGCCTTGGCGAGGCCCTTGTCCGAGTTCTCGCTCTCGTGGTAGATGCGGGCGTCGATCGCCGCGGCGAGCAGGTTGTGCGCGGCGCCCACCGCGTGTATGTCGCCGGTGAGGTGGAGATTGAAATCCTCCATGGGGACGATCTGCGCGTAGCCCCCGCCCGCGGCGCCGCCCTTGATCCCGAACGTCGGCCCCTGGGAGGGCTGGCGGACGGTGGTCATGACCTTCTTGCCGAGCACGCCGAAGGCCTGGCAGAGACCGACCATCGTCGTCGTCTTGCCCTCGCCGAGGGGCGTCGGCGTGATCGCGGTCACGTCGATGTACTTCGCGTTCGGGCGGTTCTTCAGGCGCTCCAGGATCTCGAGCTTGACCTTGGCCTTGTACTTTCCATAGAGCTCGAGCTCCTCCGGCCTGATCCCGCACTTCTCGGCGATCGCCTCGATGGGCTCGGGCTTCGCCGCCTGCGCGATCTCGATGTCGCTCGGAACCGTCGCCATTTCGCCCGCTCCCCTCTAAAAGAAGCCTCGCGCGCCCCGGCAGCGTACACCCTGTGCCGCCGACCGGGGGAGCGCCGCTATCGGACCGGCCCTCCCGTAACCGCAAACGTCTTTCCGCCAGGCCCCCGGAGATTCTACGCGATCCCCTTCTGCATCCTCCAGGCCTTGAGATAGTCGTCGCTGTACAGGTGCTTCTCCAGCAGCACCTCGGCCGACACGGCCGCCTCGACGAGCTCCTTGTCTGCGGCGTCCATTATCGCCGAGTCGAGCCCCGCCGCGAGGGCCATGACAAGATAGGTCCTGTTGAGGAGATGGGTCATCAGGCACTTCTGGCTGACGTTCGAGAGCCCTATTATGAAGTGCGGCGGCGGGTCGTTCACGACCCTGAGCTGCCTGATCGCCTCCATCACGTTCACGGGTTGCTTGGGCGCCACGTTCACGGGCAGGATGATGGGGTCGATGTAGATGTCGCCGGGGGCGATCCCTGCGCCCAGGGCCTGCATGATGAAGGCGGCGCCGCACTCGACTCGCTTCTCGACGTCCCCGGGGACGCCGCCCTTGTCCATCGTGAGGCCCACGATCCCGCAGCCGTGCTCGGCGGCCAGGGGCACGAGCTTCGCCATGCAGTCGGGGTCCGCGGTGGACGAGTTGATGATGAGCTTGGTATTCCCGATCCTCTCCTTCACCTTCGGCACCGCGGCGACGAGGACGTCGGGCTTGGCGCTGTCGAGCGAGATGGGCTTGTCCGTGACCTCGTGCACGACGCTAGCGAGCCAGGCGAAGTTCTCGACTGGGTCGCCCTTGGTGGGGCCGAGGTTCACGTCGATGACGTCGGCACCTCCGGCGAGCTGTTCCTTCAGGACCTTGACGATAGGCTCCTTCTTCTTCTCGTTGATGGCCGCGCGGATGTCGCGATACATGCCGTTCACACGCTCGCTGAAGATGATCACCGATCCTCCCCCTCTCTGTGCGCCGGTCCGCCCGCCGCCCGAAGGGACCTACGCGACGAGCGCCGCGATCGCCTTCCTGACCGTGGCGACGGCCTTCGGATGCCTCATGATCAGGAGATCCGCCCCGCCCTGGAGGAGGTCGGTCGCTGTGACCGCCTCCCATATGGGCCCACGCTCGGAGGCCGGCCCCCACTGGGCGGCGGCCTCGTCTCCGGTCTTGGCCTCCTTCGCGCGCCAGGCCTCGTAGCCCACGTCGAGGATCACGGGCTGCGCCATGAGCCTGTCGCCCGAGAGGGCCGCTAGGCGCGTCCTCTCGAGGATCGAGTAGACGTACTCCATCCCGTAGCCGAGCCCGGCGGTCGTGGGGTACATGACTATGTTCGTCACGGGGTAACCCATGTCGCTCACGAGGATATTCACCTGCTTCGCCTTGTTGATGTCGATCGGGGAGAGCGCTATGAGCTTGTGGCCGTAGGCCTGCGCGGCGGCGGTCAGCGTGCGGTACTCCTTCTCGGTGACGGCCCCGAGGAGGCAGTTTTCGCCCTTCGCGGCCTCGGCGACCTTGGGCATCACCTTCTGGTCCTTCGCGGGGACGTCGCAGCCCCAGATGATGAGAGGAAGATCGACCGCCGAGAGGATCTCGCGGACGGTCTCGACGGCCTGCTCCGGGGTGCGGTCCGCTTCGTCAGGGTGGGTGCCGTCCAGGCGCAGGTTGATGAGGTCCGCGCCGAGCTCCTTCGCGCGCACGGCCCACTTGGCGGGGGAGTCCCAGACGTCCCTGTACACCTTGGCGAGCTCTTCGGGCCAGTCCGTGGGGGCGATATCGAGCACATCGATCGCGATCGCCGGCGGGTTCGGCACCTCGCCCTCGAACTTCATGAAGGGGATGCCCTTCTGGCCGCCTATCGTGACCGTGCGGCCGCGGGTGCCGCCCTGGGCCTTCGTGGCGCCGAGCGTGACCGTGTTGATCGAACTGGACCACTTCTCCTTCGCGTCGGGAACCGCCATCCTAACGCTCCTTTCGGACCCCCCGCCGGTCGCCCGGACGGAACGCCCCGGCCCGCCGTCGGCAGGGTAGCTCGCCGACCCCCGCAGCGCCGAGCGTCGCCGGAACCGCCGAGGCCCGGCCGTTCATGAGCGTCTTCCGACGGCCGCCTTCGCGCGGAGCAGCTCCAGGGCGCGCGCGACGGCCGCGACGGCGGGCGCATCGCCCGCGAGCCCCAGGACGTCCCGTCCCTCGGCCCCGGCGCGCTCCAGGGCGTCATCCTGCGGGATGTCGGGCAGTCTTTCAATACCATGCGACGCGAGCAGCTCGCCGACCTCCTTTTCAAAGACGCCGCCCGGTCCGCCGGGGGGCGTCCTGTTCGCGACTATCGCCCGGCGCTTGATCTTCACCGGCAGCTCGCGCGAGAGCTCGATTATCCGCCTCGCCGCGCGCAGGGCCGGGAGCGTCGGATCGGTCACCACGACGAGCCACTGGACGTCGCTCGTGGTGCGCCGGGACAGGTGCTCCATGCCCGCCTCGTTGTCGATCACGACCGCCGCGTAGCCCCGCGAGAGCTCGTCGAGGGCCTGCCTGAGGAGCGTGTTCGCGTAGCAGTAGCACCTGGGGCCCTCGGGGCGGCCCATGGTGACAAGGTCGAAGCCCTCGGCCTCGACGACGGAGCGCGCGATCTCGTCGCGCAGGGCCCGCGCGCGTCCTCCGCCCCCGGGGGGCGACCCCTCGGCGCTGGAGCCCTTCTCGCGGATCTCGGCGAGCGTCCTCCCCGGCTCGGCGCCCAGGGCCTCGGCGAGACAGGAGTTCGGATCGGCGTCTACCGCGAGGACCGGCTTCGTTCCCGACTCGACGAGCCCCCTCACGAGGAGCGCGGCGACCGTCGTCTTGCCCACGCCGCCCTTCCCCGCTATGGCGATCGAAAGGGGCACGGTCAGCTCCTCCCCGCGCAGGAACTCAGCGCGAGCCTCTTCTGCACGCTCGGGAACCTCGCGAGATCCGTATGCGGCAGGAAACAGGCGGAGGTGAAGCGCTCCATGTAGCCTGCGTCGACCATGAGCTCGCGGTACGTGATCCTGTCGCGGATCCGCCTCGTCTCCTCGAAGTGGCGGCGACTCTGCATCGAGAGCTTCGCGCCGGCCACGGAGCCGTTCCCGATGAACTTGACCCGCTCGGGCGGCACGTCTGGAAGCAGCCCTATTGTGATGCAGCTCGCGATATCCAGCCTGTTCCCGAAGGCGCCTGCGATGTAGAGCCTCTGGATGTCGCCGAACGATAGCCCCAGGGCCTGCACGAGCGAGTCCGCCGCCGCGTATATCGCGGCCTTCGTGCGGATCAGGTTCTCGACGTCCGCCTGGCTCATGACGACGTCGCGCGGGCCGCCGGACTCGCTCGCGGCGACCAGGACGAACTCCGGCCTGCCGTCCTCCTCGGAGATCCTGAAGCGCGATGGGGCCCTGTCGACCTGGAGGCGGCCGCCCCGGTCCACGATCCCCGCGACGAACATCTCGGCGAGGGCGTCTATGAGCCCCGTCCCGCAGAATCCGACGGGCGGCGAGTCGTCTATCGTCGTCGCCGAGACGGCCAGGTCCTTGAATATCCGCACCTTGTCGATGGCACCCGAGGTCGCGCGCATGCCGCACTTGACCGAGCCGCCCTCGAAGGCCGGACCCGCCGAGGCCGAGCAGGCGACGAGATAATCCCGATTGCCGAGCACCACCTCCCCGTTAGTCCCTATGTCGAAGAGGAGCGAAAGCTCCTCCGAGCGGTGCATGCCGCTCGCGAGCACGCCGGCGGTGATGTCGCCGCCGACGTAGCTCCCGGCCATCGGCATCGTGTAGAGGAGCCCACGGGGGTTGATCCTTATCCCTATCTCCGCCGCCCGGAACGGCGGCGGCGAGACAGTCACCGGTACGAAGGGCGAGATCCTGATCAGGTCCGTCTCGAGGCCCAGAAGGAAATGGGTCATCACCGTGTTGCCCGCGGCCATGACACAGAAGATGTCCCCGCGCCCGATCTTCGCCCGCTGAACGAGATCGTCGAGCAGCGTCTCGACGTCCCGTATCACGGCCTTGTGGAGCTCCTCGGCGCCGCCTGGGGTCCTCGCGTGATTGATGCGGCTTATGACGTCCGCGCCGAACGCGATCTGCGAGTTGTACGTGGCCGAGGCGTCGATGGTGACGCCGCTCGTCAGGTCGACAAGGTGCGCCACGACGGTCGTAGTGCCCACGTCGAGCGCGAGGCCGAAGCAGCGGTCCGAGGTGTCCCCGCGCTCGACCAGCAGGACCTCGTTCACCTCGCCGCGCGAGCCCACCGTCGCGGTGACGCGGCCGTCCCAGGTCCACTTCCATCCCGAGCGGCCTTCTTCCAGCCTGCGCAACACGCGCGGGAGCTCGATCGCGATCTTGAGGCCCATCTGGAGGGGCCCGGGGCGCCTCTTCTGGACCGCAGATAAGAGCCTCTCCTTGTCCGCCGTGGGATCGTCCAGTGTGGGCTCAGGAAGCGTGAGGCTCAGCTTCTCCACGACCGGTTCGAGCTCGGCCGCCGGGGTCTCGGCGCCGCGGTAGGCGAAGTCGCGGAAGCGTTCGCTGTCCTTGCCGATCCCCTTGTAGCCGCCCAGGCGCGATTCGGGCGGGATCTCGACCACGAGGTCCGTCTTCGGCCTGACCTGGCAGGCCAGGACGTAGCCGCGGCGGATCTCGTCGCGCGTGAGGAACTCGGTGGACTCGCCCTGGACCTCGCCCTCGCGGACGATGACGCGGCACTTGCCGCAGACGCCCTCGCCGCCGCAGATGGCGCCGACGTATACGTTCGCGGCCCTGGCCGCCTCGAGGAGCGTCCAGGAGTCCGGGACCGAGACCTCCCGGCGATCAGGAAGAAACGTCACCCGATACAAGGCACTATCCCGTCGAGGAGGGCGCGGCGAGCCGCCGGAACGACGCTCGCGCGGCCCCCTAGAGAAGCCTTCCAAGAGAACCTGTACGCCCGGAGCACGGCCGCCCCCTCGGGCCGGCCGCTCTCATCCCCTGTGTGCGCCGCGCGAGCAATCCTCGCATAGCGGCCTGGCGAGACCGGAGCCTGGCGCGCGGCGCGAGTCGGCGGCCGGAGGAGGCCCTGCGCCCGGTTCCCGACCGCATCCTGTCGCGCCCTCGGCTACCAGCCCCGCCCCGACGATTCAAGGCTTCCACTGGTTCTTGAGGTAGCTCGGGATTCCCGAGGCCTCCTTGGGTCCGATGAGCACGCTCCAACCGGACTCGTCCTCGATGCCGCCCGAGAGCACCGCGACCAGGCCCGGGATGATCAGCTTCTTGTGCCTGACCTTCCCCTCGACGCCGGACTTCTTGAGCGCCGCGGCGATCGAGCTCGCGTTGAACTTGTCCGACGCCCAGGCCGTGAGGACGGAGGTGCCCTCGGTGTCCACAGAGAGTATGTACGCCGGCACGCGGCTCGACTCGACCTCGCCCTCGACGGAGTAGTACGAGAGCGAGAAGTTCGTCGTCACGAGCACGGGCGAGTCTGCCCCGACCTCGCCCACGGTATAGAGCTTCGGCTCGACCGCGACGGGCTTCTGCGGGTCGGTGTAAATGTTCTGACGCGTGGTCAGGATCGCGAGCGCCTGCCATTTCTCGATGGCGTCCGTGACGACGACTCCTGCGTACTTTGCGATGTAGGCGCTCGCCTCGACCGCCTGCATCGCGGGGTCGGGGTCGGTCGTGAAGGCGATGAGCGGATAGCCGAGCGGCCGGAAGCCTTTGAGCGAGAGCCTCCGCACCTGGGTCATCGCCTCGAGCGTCGCCCTCATGCTGCGCGTGCCGGGGTCGAGCACGAGCTCCTCGACCCCCGCTGCCGCGAGCTTCGGCGTGAGCGCGGCTAGCGCCTCGAGCCCGTCCGCCCTCGCGGCGAGCGGGCAGCCGAGCTCCTTCGCCACCTTCGCCGCGGCCTCCGCCTCGGCGGGGTCGGACACGTAGAGGAGCGGCCTCGTGCCCGCGACTGCCGCTCCCGCGGCCTTCAGGTTCGCCGCCTTGGCCGAGATGAGGACGAGCGCGAGGCCAGACTTCGCCGCGGCGGCCTTCGCAGCGGCGGCGAACCTGCCCGCGTCGCCGGAGTCGTTCTCCACAGCGACCAGGTTCACCCTTATCTTCGTCCCGACGCGCTCGAACTGGAGCTTGCCGATCGCCTCGGCGCGCGACTCGAGCGCCGCCGCCTCCATGCTGTCGCGGACGCGCACGGCCACGGCGGCGGGCCTGTGGAACTTCTCCTCGTGGCGGTAGAGCTGCGTCTCGTTCCCGATCTTGATCTCGTTCGGCCCGGTCCCGATCGTCACGAGCTGGATCGGCGGCTTGGAGGCCGAATCGAGCGCGGCCTTCGCCTGCGGCGTGACGTGCGGGCACTTGTCGAGCGCGATCTGCTTCGCCGCGAGCTTCATCGCGAAGGCGAGGCAGGTCGGCAGGCCGCAGTCCTTGCAGTTCGTCTTCGGCAGGTGCTTGAAGATCTCGAGTCCCGTCAGAGCCATGACCGCTCCTTTCCCGTCAGCGATCGACCGGCGCCGTCCGCCACTACTCGAACGACTCTGCTGGGAGGCCCACCGGCATAGAATAGCGCCCCTACGCCTGTGGCTGGCGCTCGCGGCACATCCGGAGAAATGCGCGAGGCCTTCGACTTATCGGCCATGTCTTTGGAGCTCTCTATCGCCACGCCAGGGCCCCCCGTCACCCCGCGGACCGCATCGTACCTGGCGCGCTGAACGCGTCAAACCGTGAGACCGCCGCCCTACATGAGCGGCGGCAGCGAGAGCGCCGGGTGGCCGACCTTCTGTATGTGGGCGACGACCTCCTCCTCGGTGGTCCCGTCCTCCTCGGTCGCGATCTTGTCGGGGAGGTCCGGCACGCCGACGCGCGCGGCCTCCTTGGCGAAGCGCTCGCGGATCTCCTCGCGGAGCGCCTTCGGCATCCAGACGATCCGCTTGACGCCGCCCTCGGCGGCGATGAACTTGGGGCTGGAGAGGTAGAGCCGCCCGACCCCTACGAACCCCGGCGTCTGCGCGCCGCCGCCGGTCGCCGAGGCGAGCTCGCCGAAGCTCATCCCCGAGGGCGTCATCCCCTGGTACTCGCGGTTCACGACCATCACGCCGTTCGCCGCCGGGAGGATCGCCACGATGCACTCGAAGCAGCCGCAGCTCGTCATCGGCGCCTCCATGAGGCTGTAGGCGCAGAAGCGTTCGATCTTGCGGTTCGACTTCTCGTAGACGAACTTGTTCACGCCCTCCCACTCGCCCTTCACCGGGTCTATGGTGCGCCCCTTCTGGATGGGCTGGTTCGGCCCGGTCGGGTTGATCTCGTAGTTCGCCCGGCCGTCGAGCCAGTTGTAGGCGCCGCAAAGGCCCAGCCTCTGCGGGGTGATCACGCAGACGTGGTCCGGGGCGTAGCTCTGGCAGATGGTGCAACTGTAGTATATATCGACGGACTCGTCGGTCATCCCGGCGATCCTGTCGTCGCGCCACTTGAACGTCTCGCGGGCCCGCGCGGCGACCTCCTGCACGGCCGCGGGATCGCTCATGATCCGCACCGCCACCTTGTCCACGATGCCCGCGTACTCGTCGTGGACCTTTGCGTGCAGGATGACTCCGAGGTGCCGCAGTCTGAAGCCCGCCTCGAAGGCCTTCTTGCCGACGCGGCACCATATCTGATCGCGCTGGCCGGTGTGCATGAACCCCATCGCGTGGCTGAGCCACCTGTGGATCTGGCGCTCGAGGATCCCCTCGAAATCCCGCTGCATCTTGCGGCCGGCGACGAGGACCTCTACGGCGAGCGGCATCGCCCCGCCCGGCTTCACCGAGTCAATGTCCGGGCCGGTCACCACGATCTCGCCGTCCTGGATGCTCGCAGGATCGACCATGTGGACGAACTCCACCGCGTCGGAGTACTTGTAGCCGAACTGGACGTGCATGTCCTCCTTGCGGATTCGCTCGCCCTCGTAGGCCGCGGCGTAGGGGACGGGTATGTCGATCTTCTCGATCTTCACCTTCACCGCCCGGACGTCGATGCAGGTCGGGACGATCTTCGCGGGCTCCGGTTCCACTACGAGCGCCTCACGCACGGTCACCCCGGTCGGGCGCACCTCGGGGGTGGTCCTGGAGTCGGAGATCACCGGGTAGCCGAGCAGGATCGCGCCCGCCCCGAAGGCGTACCAGTCGTCCGGGATCTCGCCGAACGTTATCCCGAAGGCGTGGATGCGCCGCTTCGTGTAGTCGATGCACTTCCGCGCCTCGCCTTTCTTGTGGCCGCCGAAGGTGAGCGCGCTCCTGATCGACCAGTTGAGAACGTATATGCCGTCGAGCGTGTCGGGCCCCACGGGCACGACGTAGATCTTCCAGAGCTCCTCGAGCGGGGCGTCCTCCTTGAAAACGCCGCCCTCGATCATCTGCTCGCGCATCGTCTTCCCGCCGCGGTTCGCGATCAGGAACGTGAGGATGTTCCGTTCCTGGAGGTCGCGCACGACCTTGACGGCGATCTCCGTCGTAGGCGCAGGCCCCAGGATCGCCGCGAAGCCGGGCATGCGGCCGTCCACGAGCTGGATCCCCAGCTCGCGCATGATCGTGTCGGATATGAAGCCCTGCCAGCCGGGCTGGGGCTGCCAGCCCTCGGCCGTCCTGATCGCCACGAGCGCCTCCTGCGCCAGCATCGTGGCGACGCCGGCGTCGAGGCCGTCGCCGAGGTACGGCAGCCAGAGCTCATCCGAGGGCAGCTCCCCCAGGAGCTCCCGTGCGTGCGCGACCTGCTCGCGGAGGTCGCGGAGCGTCTTCACCTCGAGGCCCATGAGCGCGTACGACATGGGCAGGTAGTAGGCCGTGAGCGTGCCCCAGCCCACGGGCTTGTCCGGCCCGTGCTTGGCAAGGGCCTGCGTGAGGGCCTCCTCCGCCTGTCTCACCCACTCGTGGGCCCCGCGGATGACCTGAGTGAAGACCTGTCTGGACATCGGTGCCTCCCTGCTTGATGCGGCTCCCCGCTGCCGTGCGACCCCTCACGCCATGCCCGCGCCGCTCCGCGCGGACCTCGTGAGCTCCGCGGCAAGCCTCTTCCTTCTGCAACTCTCGCAAAGCGGCTCGCGCGAGAGGATCTCGACGAGCGTCGGCCCCCCGCGCGAGGCCAGGACCTCCCTGACGCGCTCGCTCCCCACGGGCCTTCCACAGGAAGCGCACCGGCGGAGCCGCGCGCGGCTCTTGAAAGGCGAGATCTCCACCTCGTCCGCGTGCTCCCTCACCACGATCGTCCCGACGGGGCAGACCTCGGCGCAGGCGCCGCAGCCGATGCAGTCCTCGGAGGGCATCCTGAAAGGTGCCGCGACCGCGCGCTCGACGCCGCGCCCGGCGAGGGAGATCGCCGCGGCGCCTATGCGTTCGGAGCAGACCCTGACGCAGAGGCCGCACAGGATGCAGTTCCGCTGGGACTCGGTGACCTTCGGGTAAGGCGTGGATTCGACCCCCATCCTCCGCGCGAGCTCGCGGAGCTCCGCACTCTCCGGCGAACGCGCCAGCAGTAGCTTCATCACGCCCTGCCGCGCGCGCACGGCGCGCTCGGAGTTCACGCGAACGTTCAGGTCCCCGCGGATCGGGTAGTTGCACGAGGTCACGACCTGCCACCAGCCGCGGCGCTCGATCTCGACGAGACACACCCTGCACGCCGCGTAGGGCTCCAGGGCCTCGTGGTGGCAGAGGGTCGGTATCCAGACCCCTAGTCGCCGGGCGACCGCCAGGATCGTGTCGCCGTCGCGCGCGACGTACGGCCTGCCGTCTATCGTGACCGTCGGCATCCTACACCTTCTTCACGGCCGAGAACGCGCAGACCTGGAAGCAGGTCCCGCAGTTCGTGCACTTCGACTGGTCGATCACGTGGGGCTTCTTCCGCTCTCCCGAGATCGCCTGGACTGGACACTTCTTCCGGCAGACGCCGCAGGCCTTGCAGGCGGCCGGGTCGATCTCGTAGCGGAAGAGCCCCGGGCACTGCTTCGCGGGGCAGCGCTTCTCCCTGATGTGGGCCTCGTACTCCTCGCGGAAGTACTTCACCGTCGAGAGGACCGGGTTCGGGGCGCTCGTCCCGAGCGCGCAGAGGGCCGCGTCCTTGAGGAGCGCGCCCAGCTCCTCGAGCACCGCGATGTCGCCGTCGCGCCCCTCGCCCTTCGAGATCCTCGTCAGGACCTCGAGCATCTGCGCGATCCCCTCCCGGCAGGGCGTGCACTTGCCGCAGGACTCGTCCCGCAGGAACTCGAGGAAGTACTTGGCGACACCGACCATGCAGGTGTCTTCGTCCATCACGATCATGCCGCCGGAGCCCATCATCGAGCCGAGCTTGGTGAGCTCGTCGAAGTCCACGGGCGTGTCGAGGAACTCCTCCGGAATGCAGCCGCCCGACGGGCCCCCCGTCTGGACGGCCTTGAAGCGCTTGCCCTCGCGGATGCCGCCTCCGATCTCGAAGATCATCTGCCGCAACGTCACGCCCATCGGGACCTCCACGAGCCCCGAGTTCTTCACTTTGCCGACGAGCGAGAAGATCTTCGTGCCCTTGCTGCCTTGAGTGCCCATCGAGGCGAACCACTCGGCGCCTTTCACGATGATCGCCGGCACGTTCGCCCAGGTCTCGACGTTGTTGAGGAGCGAGGGCTTGCCCCAGACGCCGCTCTCGACCGTGTGCACGTACTTCGCCCGCGGCTCGCCGACCCGGCCCTCCAGCGACGCCATGAGCGCGGTCGATTCCCCGCAGACGAACGCCCCCGCCCCGCGGTTGATCTTGATGTCGAAGCTGTGCGTGGTCCCTAGGATGCCTTCCCCCAGGAGCCCGAGCTCGCGCGCCTGGCGGATGGCGAGCGAGAGGTGCTCCACGGCCATCGGGTACTCGTTCCTCACGTAAATATACCCGTGCGACGAGCCCACCGCGTAGCCGCCTATGATCATCCCCTCGATGACGGCGTGGGGAGTCCCCTCCATGAGCGAGCGGTCCATGAAGGCGCCTGGGTCGCCCTCGTCGCCGTTCGCGATCACGTACTTCGGCTCGCCGTGGGCGTCGCGACAGCTCCGCCACTTGCGGCCGGTCGGGAAGCCGCCGCCGCCGCGGCCGCGGAGGCCAGACCGCGTGACGATCTCGATGATCTCGTCCGGCTTCATCGTCGTGAGCGCCTTCGCGAGCCCGGCGTATCCGCCCGCGGCGATGTAGTCGTCGATGCTCTTCGGATCGACGAGCCCGTTGAGCGCGAGGACTACGCGGCGCTGCGCCCTGTAGAAGGGGATCTCCTCCGGCGTCCTGGCGAGTCCGCCCGTCGCGTCGTCCTTGTAGAGCAGCCTCTCGACCGGCCTGCCCTGGAGCACCGTCTCGCGCCAGATGTCCGCGACGTCCTCCTCCTTCACCCCTTGGTAGAATATGTTGCCAGGGTCGACCACGACTATGGGACCGCGCTCGCAGAAGCCGTGGCAGCCGGTGCACTTCGTCTCGACGACCTCGCCTCCGCCCGAGTCTTCGGCCGCCTGCCTGAAGCGGGCGAGCACCCTGGGGGCACCCTTCGCGGTGCAGCCGGTCCCCATGCAGACCCTGACGCGGCGCGCGTCGCTCTTGCGCAAGGCGCGCAGGCGCTCGCGGTACTCCTCTAGGGCCTGCGGGCTTTCGAGCCTTGTGGCTACGGTCGTCACGGCCGGCGTGCCTCCCGCCCTGCCCTTCCGCCCTTCGGCTTCTCTGCGACGCCCTCGACCTTCTCGCCCGCGGCGATCCTCTGGAGGAGCTCCATGGCCGACGCAGGCGTGAGGCCCCCGAAGTACTCGTTGTCGACGACCATCACCGGCGCGAGGGCGCAGGCGCCCAGGCAGTTGACCGGGCAGAACGTGAACTTGCCGTCCGCGGTCGTCCCGCCCGGCACGAGACCCAGCTCTTTCTGAAGGGCCTCGGAGATCCTGTTCGCGCCCTTGAGATAGCAGACCGTGCCCATGCAGAGCGTGACCGTGTGCTCGCCCTTGGGCACCAGCCTGAACGAGGCGTAGAACGTGGCTATCCCGTAGATGCGCGAGAGCGGAACGCCCACCGCGCGCGAGAGCTTCTTCAGCTCCTCCTGCGGGAGGTAGCCGAACTCGGCCTGCAGGTCCTGCATCATCGGGATGAGCATCCCGACGTCGCGCCCGTAGCGCTCGACCACTGCGGCGACCGCGTCGGTCTTCTCTGCCGCCATCGGCGCACCCCGCTCGAAGCCGCCCCTGCGCCGCGCGAGTCGCCGCGCGCGGGCGCGTTGCGCCTCAGAAGTACTGGACCACCACTTCCTTGCCCAGACGCCTGAGCTCCTGACCCAGGGCCTGGACGACCTGGGTTTTCAGCCCGAGCTGCCGCGGGAGCTCAGGGTTCTGGTGGGCCGGGTTCATCGCCCTGCCCACGAGCATTCTGATCTCGTCCGCCTCCCGCATCATCACGACGAGCGCGCTCGCGCCGTCCGTCCGGAGCTTGAGCCGCTCGTCCGAGGATTCCTCCCGGAGGAGCGCAAGGGCCTTGGTCAGCGTGAGCACGCCCTCCGTCACGAGGTCGAGCCCCTCGATCCTGCCCGTCGCGGGCACTTCGTCCGTGGCGGTGTTCAGATCGACCGAGATCTCCCTGCCGAGCTCGCGTGCCACGATGGTCGCCGTCGTCCCGCCGCAGACCACGCGCCTGCCCGGCGAGGACATGAGGAGCTCCACGAGCCTCGCGTCGTCCGAACGGTCCGCCGGCGGGCCGGCCCAGATCGCGAGCACCCTCTTCCGCCTCACCTTGACGACGGCGACCGTCACGTCGTCGCCGGGCGCGCCCCCGTAGAGCTCGCCGACCGCCTCGGCGATCCTGCCGGCGAGCGCCCCGGCCGGGAGCGCCTCGTGGACGTGGAGCTCGACGTACCTCGCCACCTCGTCGAGGCCCCAGCCGAGGGGATAGGCCCCGCCGATCCCGGCGTTCACGACCCCGTCCGACACGAAGACGAGCCAGTCGCCGGGCCTGACCGCGAGATCGTATTCCCTTATGTGCTTGCCGTCGACGGCCCGCTCCTCGTAGGGTGTCTTCTGAACCTTTCCATCGCGCACGAAGACCGCCGGGGGGCTATCGTACTCGATGAGTTTCGCCCGGCCGTCCGAGAAGAGCTGCGCGATCGCGAACGTGCTGTAGGCGATCTTCCTCACGCGGCATATCGGCAGCGTCTCGGAGACGGTCTGCACGACCTCGTCGAGCGGCAGCCCCTCGTCGAGCATGCGCGTGGCGATCCGCGTCGTGAGCGTCGAGAGGATGCTCGCCTTGACCCCGCTCCCGAGCCCGTCGGAGAAGACGAGCGTCGCCCAGTGCGGCCTTATCGACCACACGACGCTGTCGCCGCACAGCTCCTCGCCGCGCTTGTTCATCTGCCTCAGACCGAACTCGTAGAAGACCTTCACTGCCCGGTCCTGCCGCCCTCCTGCGGCTGCTCCTCGCGGAAGAGCGCGGTCAGCTTCGCCAGGAGGACCTTCGTCTCGGCGGTCGTCTCGCCCAGGAGCCCGGCGATCTCCTGCGCCGTCTGCATCTGGCGCTTGATCACCTCCTGCGCGCGGGCGAGCGTCTGCGCCTTGACCTCGGAGAGTTCCCGCCTGGCCCGCTCTTCCTCCGTTATGTCCACGAAGATGCCGCAGTAGCGATCCTCGTCCTCTATCCGGAATATCCCAGCGCGGTAATAGAGCCCGAGCTCGGGCACTCCAGCCCTCACCGAGAGCTCCCCGCCCGCGCGGATCGCCCGCTCGAAGCAGTCGGAGCGCAGGAACTCGGAGGCCGGCCTGCCGATGAGGTCGTCGTCGCCCGTGCGGAACATCCTCCTGAAGGCCGGGTTCACGAAGCGAATACGCGAATCCCGGTCCACGAGCGCCACGCCGTTCGGCGTGTGCTCGAGGATCGCGCTGACGATGTAGGTCTCGTCCCTGCGCCCGTTCATCTCGCACCCGGGTCCGGGCCGTTTCGACCTTCCGCCCCGCCGCGGGCGCGCTCCAACACCCGCCTGCGGAAGGTCGCCACGGCCTCTTCGACGTTGGGGCTCGTGACATTCTCGTCATCGATCCGCCAGTTCATTCCGTCGCCGCAGCGCTCCATGCAGAAGGAGCCGAGGAGCGAGACCTTGTCCCCCAGGCCTTCGGCCGCGATCATCTCCGCGAACCTCTTGAGCATCTCGCGCGCGCCCTTGATGTGGCACGAGCTCCCCACGCAGACCGTGACCCGGATCGCCAAGCCGCCCCCGGCGCCGGAACCGGCGCTATCTCTTCCCGGGAAGTCCCGCCCCGGCCGCCGCCTCGGCGGCCGTCCTGGCCCTGGACTTCGCAGCCACCGCGTCCGCCTCCTCGAACGAGAGCGCGCCCACGGGGCAGGCCGAGACGCAGGCGGGAGGCTCGCCCTTCGCCTGCCTGCGCACGCAGAGGTCGCACTTGATCGCCGCGCGGCGGCGCGGCCCGCCCGCGTGAGCGGTTTCGACCTTCACGAGCCTGATCACCCCGAACGGGCAGGCCTGCACGCAGAACGCGCAGCCGATGCACTTCGCCTCGTCGGCGAGTACGGGCGCCGAGTCCCCCGCGCGCGAGAGCGCCCCCGTCGGGCAGACCTTCACGCAGGGGGCGTCCTCGCAGTGCCTGCACTGGAGCGGGACCGCCGTGCGACCGGCGGCCTCGAGGAATATCCGCGGCCGCGCGCCGGAGGCGATCGCCTCGAGGAGCCCGCCAGCCGCGCTGTGCGCGAGCGCGCAGGCGATCTCGCAGGCCCGGCAGGCCATGCACTTCGTCACGTCGGCCACGATGCGCTTCACCTCGGCCCCCTAGTCCGCGGCCGCCTTCGCCGCCTTCGCGGTCTTCGGCGCGTACGGCACCTCGTACATGGGCGGCGGGAGCCCGAGCTCCGCGCGCTTCCTGTCGATATGGTCGATCATCAATCGAGCGGCCTCGACAGGGTCCTCCTCGAAGGCCCACGTCGCGCCGAAGTACTTCTCGAACGTCTTCGTGAGGAGCTCCTCGACGAGCCTCGAGCCCCTCACCGCGAGCGCGGGGTTCACGACGGTGAAGATCCCGCTCGCCACGACGTACATGCCTATCGAGATCGCCTTCTCGCTCATCCACTCGGGGGCGGCGCCCGCGACCGGGAGCTTGTCGAACGACGTGCCGATCCCGCCCTCCTTCACCATCTCGCAGCAGGCGGTCAGGATGCGGGAGTTGTCCACGCACGAGCCGACGTGGAGCACCGGCGGGATGCCCACGGCCTCGCAGATCTCCTGGAGGCCCTTCCCGGCGAAGCGCTTCGCGGCCTCCGGCGCCAGGAGCCCCGCCTTCCCGCAGGCGATCGCGGAACAGCCGGTCTGGACGACGAGCACATCGTTCGCGATGAGCTCTTTCACCATCGCCAGGTGAGCCTCGTCGTGCGTGAACTTGGGGTTGTTGCACCCGACGACGCCAGCCACGCCGCGGAGCCTGCCCGTCATGATGCCGTCGTTGAGAGGCCTGTAGCTCGGGCGGTAGCGGCCGCCGAGCATCTCGAACACGTTCTCCGTCGTGAAGCCGGCGACGAGGCCGCTCGACTCGCTCGGGATCTTCACCCTCGCCTTGTCGCGGTTCGGGAAGTTCTCGATCGCGATCTTGATTATCTCCTTGGCCGTCTCCATCGCCCTCTCTTCGTGGAACTCGATATGCGTCGCGCCGGGGAACTTCGCCTTGGGACTCGTGGAGATCACCTTCGTGTGGAAGCACTTCTGGAGCTCGGCGAGCGACGGCCAGACGCACTGGACGTCGACCAGCATCACCTCCACGGCGCCGGTCAGCATCGCGAGCTCCTGCTGGAGGTAGTTCCCGGCGATCGGCACGCCGTGGCGCATCAGGACCTCGTTCGCCGTGCAGCAGATCCCGGCGAGGTTGATGCCGGTCGCGCCCTTTTCCCTGGCGAGGGCCAGCATCTCCGGGTCGCGAGCGGCCGCGACGACGACGTCCGAGAGCGTCGGCTCGTGCCCGTGGACGATGATATTGACCTGGTCTTCCCTGAGGACGCCCAGGTTCGCTCGCGAGCGCAGCCAGTGCGGCTCGCCGAAGAGCACGTCCGAGACGTCCGTGGCGATCATCGAGCCGCCCCAGCCGTCGGCGAGGGCCGCGCGCACGGCGGCCATCAGGATGTGCTCGGGATCGTTGTCGACGCCGACGTGCGTCATGTGCATCCCGGTCACGACCTCGCGATCGACGCCGCGCGGCGTCGCGCCGACGGCGGCCCAGTTCTTCCGCTGCTGCTCGGGGGCCCTCGCGACGTTGAGGAGCGTGCCTTCTTGCTTCCCGAACTCTTCGAGGAGTTTGTGCGCGAGATCCCTGGCGATGTCGTTGTCCGACCTGCCCTCGCAGGCGATTCCGTATTCCTGCGCGAGCCGGCGGAGCTTCGCCGGGCCCTTTATCCTGTACGCCTCGGACTTGCCCTCGGCGGCCAGGGCCAGGGCGTGGACGATCTCGCGCCCGTGGTCGGAGTGGGCCGCCACCCCCGAGAGAAGCGCCCTCAGGAGCCCGCGGGCGACGATGGTGTCGGCGGTCGCGCCGCAGACGCCCTTTTGCGCCCCTTCGCCGAACGGGTCTATGCGGCAGGGTCCCATCGCGCAGTGCCGGCAGCATATGCCCAGGGCGCCGAACTGGCACTGGGGCTCCTGTTCCGCGAGCCTGTCCCAGGAGAGCGGGATATGCGCATCGCAGGCGCACGCGATCATCGCCTGTGCCGCCGAGTCCACCGATCTCGCCTTCGCCATGATGCCCCCTCGCTAGACGGAACTCCGCTTCTCCCGGACGAGCATAGCCTCGAGGGCGAGCCACACGCGCTCCACGGCCGCAGCGAACTCCCCGCCCAGGGACTCCCCGGAGCGGCCCTCGAGGTCCGCGCGCGCGAGCTCTTCGCTATAGGGCAGGACGCCGAGCACCGTCCTGCCCTTCAGCGCCCTGCGGAGGGTCTCTTCTTCGTCGGGACCTGAGACCTTGTTGAGGACGACGGGCGTCCGCGTGACGCCTATGTCGCGCGCGAGTTTCCCTATCCGCCTGGCGACCTCGACGCTCCGCATCCCGGGCTCGACGACCGTGAGCATGGCGTCCACGCCCGCCGCGGACGCCCTCCCGATGTGCTCGAACCCCGCTTCCATGTCCAGGATGACGTCGTCCTCGATGCGCAGTAGCACGTGCTGCATGAGCGCCTTGAGAAGCGCGCCCTCCGGACACATGCAGCCCCTGCCGCCCCTGTTCACGGTGCCGAGGACGAGAACACGCACTCCGTCGGCGTCAGCCGAGAAGCGGTCCGGTATGTCCTCGACGTCGGGGTTGAGCCTGAAGACGAGCCCCGGCCCCTCGCCGCGCGCGCCGGTGCGCTCCTCTACGAGTGAGCGCATCCCTGCTATGGGCTCAGGGAGCTTGTCCTCGGGCAGCCCGAGCGCCGAGGCGAGACCCCCGGCCGGGTCCGCGTCGACCGCGATGACCCGCCGCCCGGCCCCGGCCGCGCGCCGAGCTAGCGCCGCGGCCAGGGTCGTCTTGCCGACGCCACCCTTCCCAGCGATCGCGAGCTTCATCTCTGGTGCCCCCAGCGGGGGGACGGACGAACACTCCCGCCCTAGAGGCGGACCCGATGGATCTCCTCGGCCCCCACAGCGGTACCGATCTTCTGGAGCACATGGTCGGGCACGGGGTCGTCCACGGTCAGGACGACGACCGCCCGCCCGCGCTTCTCGCGCCGCCCGACGGACATCCCGGCTATGTTGATGTTGGCCTCGCCCAGGATACTGCCGAACTTCCCGACCATGCCGGGCCGGTCGGGATACATCATGAGCAGCATCCAGGGCGCGGGCTTCAGGTCGATGTCGAAACCGTCGATACCCACGATGCGGGCCTCGCCGCCCTCGAAGACGGCGCCCGTGCAGGAGCGCTCCTGGCCCTCGGCGGTCACCTTGACCGATATGACGTTGCGGTAGGACCGGGCCTGCTCGGCCCGGCGCTCGCTCAGCTCTATGCCTCTCGACTCCGCTATCCGGCCGACGTTCACCAGGTTCACCTGGGTATCGACCTGATTGGCCAGCACGCCCTGAAGGGCGAATATGGCCACCACGTGCGCGTCCTCGGCGGAGCGGCCGATGTCGCCGTAGCAGCCGCACTCGACCCGGGCGACGCCCCCGCGCACGAGCTGCGAGGCGAAGCGGCCCAGGGTCTCGGCCAGATTGGCGAACGGCGCCAGGTGCGGCCTCAGGGTCACCGCCAGGTTCACGGGGTTCTTTATCTCGCCGCGGACGAAGAAGTCGACGAACTGCCGCGCGAGGTCCTCCGCCACCCTCTCCTGGGCCTCGGTCGTCGAGGCCCCCAGGTGCGGCGTGAGGATCGCGTTCGGCAGTTTCCTCAGGGGGTGCGCCGCCGGGAGCGGCTCCTCAGCGAACACGTCCAGAGCCGCGCCCGCGAGCCGACCCTCCCGCAGGGCGTCGGCGAGGGCGGACTCGTCGACGACGCCGCCTCTCGCGCAGTTCACGAGCCTGGCCGACTTCTTCATCAACGCGAGTTTCTCTCTGCCGATGAGCCCCCGGGTCGAATCATTCAGCGGGACGTGGATCGTCACGAAGTCCGCCTCGCGGAGGAGCGAGTCCAGGTCCCTGAGCTCTACGTCCAGCTCCTGCGCGCGCTTGGGGTTCATGTAAGGGTCGTGCGCCACGACCTTCATCGAGAGGGCCCTGGCGACGCGAGCGACTATGGCGCCCACCTTGCCCAGCCCGACGATGCCCAGTGTCTTCCCGGCGAGTTCGACGCCGGTGAACTTCTTCTTCTCCCACTCCCCGGCCTTCATGGAGGCGTCCGCCGCCGGGATATGGCGCGCGAGCGCCAGCATCATGGCCACGGCATGCTCGGCGGCCGAGGTGATGTTCCCGAGCGGGGTGTTCATCACGACGATCCCGCGGGCGGTCGCGGCATCGACGTCGATATTGTCCACGCCTACGCCGGCGCGGCCGATCACGCGGAGCCGGCCGGCCGCTTCGATGACGCGCTTGGTGATCTTCGGAAGGCTGCGGACGACGATGCCGTCGTACTCGCCGACGGTCGCGACGAGCTCGTCCTCGCTGAGACCGGTCTTGACATCCACGTCGAGACCACCCGACTTGAGGATCTCGGTGCCTGCAGGGCCTATCTTGTCGGCTACGAGGATCTTCGCCACGTTGAGCCCCTCCAAAGATGCTATCGCAATTCAATTATTTCTAGGCATCCACGGCCCAGGTGTCAACGCGAAGAACGTCGCTCAGGCGGGCACGGTCGGGAGAACCCCGCCCAGGCGTCCGGATGCGTTGCGCTCAGGTCGACTGCCGCTATCATCCACCCGGAGAGAATCCGGCGTCAGGGGAGGAAGACGAAATGGCGAGATCGCGCCGCACCGCGAAGGCACGCAGCCGCAGGAGGAAGGAGCCGGGTTCGTTCCGACTCCTCCCGGAGAGGCTCCTCGGCGGGCTGCTCCGCGAGGACGCGGAGGCCCCGATCCGTAAAGCGACCTGGTACGTGGCTGGCTCGACGGGCGACGGCATCGAGTACCGCTTCCCGGCCGGGGCGCTCGCGGGGGCGAAGTTCCTCACCGCCGACATGCTCCTGGACGGCCGCTTCATGGCTGTGTTCGAGCTCGCGCTCCAGGAGGGGGACGCCGGCCCGCGCTTCGGCATGGCCTTCGCCCTGCTCGCCCAGTGCTCGGCCAGGATCAGGGTGCCGCTCGAGGCCACCAGCCAGAACCGCTGGCGCTACGAGCGCGAAGGCGCCTGGCTCAAGCCCCTGTGCTGGGGCGACCGGGTAGAGCTCGCCAGGGTCGACCGTATGACGCTCACCGTCTCGCGCAAGAGCGACGAGCCGGTCAGGTGGTGCATGACGGACATCGTCGCCGCCGCCGACGAGCCCCCGCGCCTGAAGAGGCTCGTCCTGCCGAAGGGCAAGCTCCTCGATGAGCTCGGCCAGAGCACGCTCCACGACTGGCCCGCCAAGTCGCGGAGCGCGGAGGAAGTGACCGCTCGACTGAGGGCTCAGCTCGCCTCCGCGCCCTCGCAGCGCTGGCCGGAAGGCTGGTCGCGCTGGGGCGGGTGGGAGGCGAAGCGCTTCGCGCCGTCGGGTTTCTTCAGGACCGAACACGACGGCCGGCGCTGGTGGCTCGTGGACCCGGACGGCTGCGCCTTCTGGTCGGCGGGGATGGACTGCGTGCGCGTCGACACGGACGCCGCGTACACCGGATTGGAAGAGGCGCTCTCCTGGATGCCCGATCCCGATGGCGAGTACCGGGCGATCTACCGGCGCGGGAGAGGCAAGGACGCGATATCTACAATCAACTACCTGGCCGCGAACTTCATCCGCGCCTTCGGGCCCGAGAAGTGGTACGACCGCTGGGCGGAGATAGCGCTCGCAGAGCTCCGCCGATACGGGATCAACACCGTCGCCAACTGGTCGGACTGGAAGATCGCGAGCGCCGCGTGCTTCCCCTATGTGAGGCCGCTCGACCCGCATCTCCCCGGCGTGCCGGCGGTCTTCAGGGATTTCCCGGACGTTTTCACGCCAGAGTTCGAAACGGCCGCGGCCAGGTACGCCGAGGCCCTCAGGGAGACTCGCGACGACCCCGCCCTCATCGGCTACTTCCTGATGAACGAACCGACCTGGGGCTTCGCGAAGGAATGCCCTGCCTCCGGGATGCTCTTCAACACCGCGCGCTGCGCCGCCAGGAGGGAGCTCGCCGAGTTCCTGTGGGAGCGGTACGGGACGGACGACGCGCTCTCGCGGGCGTGGCGCATGCAGACTTCGCTTGCGGAGCTCGCCGAGGGTGAGTGGCGCAAGACCCTCACGCGGGAGGCCGAGCGCGACCTGGAGGAGTTCAGCAGTATCATGGTCGAGAGATTCTTCAGGGTGCTCACCGAGGCCTGCCGCAAGGTGGACCCCTACCACCTGAACCTGGGGGCGCGGTACTACACGGTCCCGCCGGCCTGGGCCGTCCCCGGGATGAAGCACTTCGACGTCTTCAGCATGAACTGCTACGCGGAGAGCGTCCCGCGCGAGCGCGTATCCGAGATAGAGCGGTCGCTCGGGAGGCCGGTCCTCGTGGGCGAGTGGCACTTCGGGGCCCTGGACGCCGGGCTCCCCGCGAGCGGCATAGGCCGCGTGAAGAACCAGGCGGACCGCGGGAGGGCGTTCCGCTTCTACACGGAGGACGCGGCGAGCCAGCCCGCCTGCGTGGGCGTCCACTATTTCACGCTCTACGACCAGTCGGCGCTCGGCCGGTTCGACGGCGAGAACTACAATATCGGCTTCCTGGACGTGACGAACCGCCCCTACGAGGAGCTCGCGCTAGCCGCGCGCGCGACGCACGAGAGGCTCTATCCTGTGGCGCTCGGGGAAGAGCCGCCGTATAGGGACAAGCCCGAGTACCTGCCGAAGCTCTTCGTGTAGCCGGCGGGCGAAGAGGGGGGCCGTCGCCAGGACACTCGAACGAGGCATCGAAGGGCGGACGCGCGACCCGAGAGTGCCCTGGCGTCGCGCGCCCGAAAGAAAGCGAGGCGGAGAATGGCCGGTTCGATCGGCCTGAACGGGACCTGGCGGCTCGCCTGGGCGGAGCTCCACGACCCCGACTACCTCACGGCGGCGCGCCTGGTAGGCCGGAGCTTGATCGATGCGCCCGTCCCGGGCTGCGTCCACAGGGCGCTCATCGACGCGGGGCTCCTGGAAGACCCCAACATCGGCCTCAACTCGCTCAAGGCGCGTTGGGTCGAAGAGCAGGTCTGGGTGTACCGCCGCACGTTCACCGCCCCGGCCGAGGCCATCGGGAAGCCCGCCTGGCTCGTCTTCGAGAGGCTCGAACTCGGCGCGACGGTGTGGCTCAACGGCCAGGAGGTGGGCCGCCACGCGAACGCCCACAGGCCCGCGCGGTTCCGCGTCACGGGGCGGCTGCTCGAAGGTGAGAACCTCCTCGTCGTGAGACTTGTCGCAGGCATGCACGCGCACAACGACAAGCCTATCGCCGAGTACGACGGGGGCCTGAGCGGGCGACTCACGCGGCGGGTCTGGAACCGCTCGCCCCAGCACCAGCACGGCTGGGACTGGCACCCGCGGCTCATCAACGTGGGCATCCTCGGAGATGTGCGGCTCGAGTGGCACGAGCGCACGGCGCTCGAGCAGCTCGCGGTCGTCGCCGTGCCGGCGCCCGACCTCTCCCGCGCGGTAGTCCGCGTGCGCGCCGCGATCGACAACCCCGGAGATAAGACCCCGGCGGTCCTCCGCGCGCGAGTCGAGGACGCCGGCGCTGAGGCGGAGCTTGCCTGTGAGCTTCCTCCGGGGGAGAGCGTCCAGGAGCTCGCCCTGGAGCTCGCCAGCCCCGCGCTCTGGTGGCCACGTGGGCACGGCGAGGCCCGGCTCTACACGGTGAGCGCCGAGCTCGACTGCGGCGGCGAACTCCAGCGCGCCTCGCGGAGAATAGGCGTCCGCCGCGTGGAGGTCGACCAGTCGCCGCATCCGGTGGAGGGCTCGCACTTCATCGTCAAGATCAACAACCGGCCGGTCTTCTGCAAGGGCGCCAACTGGGTCCCGGCCGACCTCCTGTATGGCGAGGTCGGTCCGGAGCGGTACCGCAGGCTCGTCGAGCTCGCCCTGGGTGCGAACTTCAACACGCTGCGCGTCTGGGGCGGGGGGCTCTTCGCAGACCACGCCCTGCTCGACGCCTGCGACGAGAACGGCGTCCTCGTCTGGCACGACTTCCTCTTCGCGTGCGGGAAGTACCCCGGCGACTGGCCCGAGTTCGCCGCGGAGGTCCGGCGCGAGGCGACATGGGCCGCGAGGGAGCTCGCGCACCACCCGTCGCTCGTCGTGTGGTGCGGGAACAACGAGATAGAATGGGGCGACTGGCACTGGGGCTACGACGATAGCCTCCGCACGCACCCCCACTACGCGATATTCCATCACGACCTTCCCTTGATCGTGCGCCGCGAGAACCCGTCGGTGTTCTACTGGCCGAGCTCGCCCTTCTCGCCTGACCAGCGCCCCCCCGGCGACCCGACCGTCGGCGATCAGCACCCTTGGGGCGTCTCGCTGGGGGATCCCGGACCGGCCGACTGGTGGAAGTACCGCGGGTACGTGGACCGTTTCCCCAACGAGGGCGGGGTGCTGGGGGTCTCGTCCCCGGCGACGCTCAGGCAGTTCCTGCCCGAGCGCGAGCGGGGCATCCTCTCGCCGAGCTGGGAGCACCACGACAACCCATTCGCCTACATGGATGTCGCGCGCGGCGAGCTGGGGCACGCCTACCGGACCGTGCAGTTCTGGACGGGGCGGGACCCGCTGTCCATGAGCTGGGAGGACTACGCCTTCGCCAGCGCCCTCATGCAGGCCGAGGGACTCCAGGAGTACATCGCGAACTACCGCAGGAGGATGTTCTCGAGCGCCTCGGCCATCTTCTGGATGTACAACGACTCCTGGCCGGTGACTCATAGCTGGGCCATCGTCGACTACTACCTGCGGAAGAAACTCGCCTACCATCCCGTGAGGCGCGCCTTCCGGCCGGTGACGGTGGTCGTCGCAGAGGATGGCCCGACGGTGGGCGTGTTCGGCGTGAACGATACGCCCAGCGACTGGTCGGGAGAGCTCCGCTGGGGGCTCTTCCTCCTCGCCGGCGGGAGACCCGTGGACGAGATGAGGCCGGTCACGATCCCCGCGAACGCCTCGACGGAGCTCGCGCGCATCGACCGCGCCCTCTGGGAGGCCCTGGGGTTCGAGAAGAGCGGGGCGTTCGCAGTTCTTGAAGAAAACGGCAAGCCCGTCGCGCAGCACAGGCTCTTCCTCGCGCGCTTCAAGGACCTGGAGTTCGTCCCGGCCGAAGTCCGGTTGGAACTCGCCGGGGGCGAGCTCGTCGTGTCGTCCGAGCGGTTCGCCTGGGCGGTATGCCTGGACGTGGAGGGCGAGCTCCCGCTCGCCGACAACTGCTTCGACCTGATCCCCGGCCTGCCCTATGTCATGCCCTGGGACGAGAGGCTCCCTGCGCCTGCGGTCGTGCGCATGGGGAGCAGGGACGTCGTGGCGCCGGTCGCGCCCGGGCGCAGCAAGGGGAGGTAACCCTCGACGGGGAAGAGGCCGGACCACCCCAGCTCTAAAGCATCCGCCGCGACTTCTTCCGCCAGCAGAAGCCGCGGAGGGCCTGCCGACCGGCATCGGGCGTCGCTAGCGACCGGGCGCGGTCAGGAGAGTTTGAGTTTCCGCAGCGCCTTTGCGGCGTCCTTCGCGGAGGCGAATCTGTCATCGGGCTTCTCGGCGAGCATCTTGCCGAGGCAGTCGCGGAGGTCCTGGGGAGCCTCGGCGAGAGCGGCGGCGCGGGGCAGCTCCCCGACCTGGACGAGCGCCCGCACGTCCGCGAGCGAACCCGCCTCGATGGGCGGCCTGCCTGAGATCGCCCTGTAGATCAGCGCGCCGGCCGACCAGATGTCGCTCCGCGCGTCGCGGCCCTCGCCCAGGATCTGCTCCGGTGCGCCGTAGTGCACGATCTTCCCCTGCTCGTTGAGAGAGGAGGCGTCCTCGTCTGTTCCTCGTGCTAGCCCGAGCCCCGTGAGGGCCGTCCGCCCGTCCTTCGTGATCAGCACGTTTTCCGGCTTGATGTCCCCGTGCGCGATCTTCTCTTTGGCGACAGCTCCGATGGCTTCCAGGATGGTCGCGGCGATCTCTACCGCGCGCGCGCACGGGAGCGTCTTCTCCCGCCGCAGGATCGACTCGAGGGTCTCGGCGTCCAGGCGCTCGTAGGCGACGTAATGGATGCCGCCCACCTCGCCCAGGTCGATCACGCCCTGCAGACCCTTCTCTTCGAGTTCGACGATGACCCGCATCTCCCGCCAGAAGCGGTCCAGGAAGTACCTGTCCCTGGCGAGCTCCATGGGCAGGATCTGCACCTCGGCCTCCTGGCCGCCAGGCTGTATGGTCGCCTTGTATACTACCCCCGAGCGGCCCCTGCGGAGCTCCTCGCCGATCACGAACCGCCCGAGCCGCTCGGGTTTCACCGCAGCCGCGACGGGCGCCGGGACTCTGCGCACCGAGGGCACCCGCCTGCGGCCGGAGGCGACCTCCAGGGCCGATTTCCGCCTCGCCGCGGCCTCTCCCTGGGCGCGCATCTGGCCGAGCTCCTGGACCTGCCGCGAGATCTCCCCCCGGATCGCCTCGAGCTCTTGGTAGAGCTTCGCGCTATCTGCGGCGGCGGGCCCGGCCTCGACCCTGGAGCGTATCTCGCCGATGTCCCGCTCCTGTTCGTGGAGGCGGCGCTCTAGCGCCTCGGCCTTCTCGCTGCGCTCCCTGACGGCGGTCGCGAGCTCCTCGCGCTCGGCCCTGAGCGACGCCAACTGCGACTCGAGCTGCGCCAGGCGCTCCCTCGCCGCGTCGAGCTCGGCCTTGAGGGCCTGGTTCTCGCCGAGGAGCGCTCCCGCCCGCTCGGCCTGGGCGCGCAGCTCGCTCACGGCGCCTTCGCGCTTGGAGAGCTCCGCAGCGAGGCCGTCCCGCTCCGAGCGCATGCCGACGAGCCTCGCCTCTGTCTGCCGCGCCCGTGTCTCGGCCTCCGCGAGCTTCTCGCGCAGGACCGCGTTCTCCGCCGCGAGTTCCGTCTGGTTCCGGCCCTCGGCCTTGAGCTGCTCGATCAACTGGTCCTTGAGCGAGACCTGGATCTTGATGCCGGCGAGCTCGGCCTCAAGGCCGGAGGCGCGGCTCTTCAGCCCCGCGAGCTCCGCTCGCACCTTCTCGAGTTCCGCCGCGTCGGAGCGGGCCTGCTCCGCCTGCGCACGGACGAGCGCGAGCTCCGCGCGGACGCGCTCGAGGTCGGCCGCGAGCGCGTCGCGCTCGAGCTTGAGCGCCCCCGCGCGCGACTCGAACTGCGCCACCTTCTCGGCCGCCTGGGCGAGCTTTCCTTCGAGGTCCTGCACTTGCGCCGCGAGCTCGGCGGCCTTCTCGCCCCCCGCCTTCGCCCGGGAGAGCTCCTCCTCCAAGGACCGGACCTTCGAGCGGAGCTCGTCCCGCTCCTTCTCGAGCTCGCTCAGGCCCTTCTGCGCGGCCTCGATGATCTCCCTCTGGGTCTGGAGCTTCTCCTCGAGTTCCGAGGCCCGCTCCAGCTCCCCCTTGAGCTCCCGCGCCACCTCGGCCTCGATGGCGAGGATGTCCCGCTCCTGCCTGAGCGACTCGAGCTGCGCCTCGAGCTCCTTCACCCGTGCGGGATCGACCCCGGGCGGCGGCGCGGCCTTGAGCTTGGACGAGAGCTCGTCGCGCTCGAGCCTGACCTTCTGATAGTCCTTCTCGCGCTCCTCCAGCTGGCGTTTGACGGCGGCGAGTTCGCCCCGCATCTCGGCGACCTCGCGCTTCATGGAGATCACCTGCTGCTCGGGCTCCGGGGCGCCCCAGCGCGGCCCCTCCGCGCCTGGCGATTCCATCTCCTCGTACGCGACGAGCTTGGCCTCCATTTCGGCCTGGGCGATGCGCATCCTCTGGAGCTCTTCCTGCAACACCATGTTCTGCGACTGGAGTTCGCTCGCCTTCTCGCACCGGCGCTGGAGGTCGCTCAGAACCTCCTCTGCGGCCTGCAGGCGCTGGCGCAGGTTTTCGTTCTCGGCCTTGACCGCATCCAACTCGGCGCGGCCCTTGTCCGCCTCGATCGGGGGCGCGGGCGCCTCGGCCGCAGGCGGCATGGGGCCGGCCGGGACGGCCGGGCCCTCGACGGGAGCCTCGGGCGGGCCGGCAGGCCTCGGCGCGGGCACGACCTCTCCCGATTCGTCGAGCAGGCCCTCTTCGAGCGCCCTCTTCTTGAGGGAGACCATCTCGCCGCCGGCGACTCCCATGGCGGCCTTCTTGATGCTGTCGCGGCGCGACTCGCGCGGGCGCGGTGGTTCGTGGGGAACCGGTGGCGCCGCCGGGGGCTTCGCCTCGCTCCGTCGGGTGATATAGGCGGCCAGGTCCTCGCGGCGGAAAACGACGTCCGCGCCGCGCCTGTAGCCCTTTAGCAGCCCATCGACCAGGAGAGATTCCAACTGCTCGGGGCCGATCTCCAGGATCTCGAGGGCGCGCTGGAACGGGATCTCGCCCGGTGCGGGTTCGCTCACGTGCCCCCCCATCGCCCGGGGCGGCGCGACCGCCCCGGACGTCCCTCCCCGAGGAAGTATGCTACCTGCGCTCGACGGGGTGTCAAGCCGGGCGAGTAGGCACCCAGGGTCATTTGATTCTCCCATAGCGGACGAGTGGCCGCCGGAGTGGACGCGGCGATCGCATCGCTTCGGGGGCCGGCTTCACGGTCTTGCCGCCGCGAACTCGGCGGGCGCATGCGACCTGGTCCGCTGTAAAGGAACGAACCTGAGCGGAGACGCAGCTCGCCGCAGGCCCGAGAGGAGTCGGCCATCAGTCGCGCGGCGGGCCACGGCCGGGTTCCCGGCCGTTCACTCGGCCCGGTGCGCGACCGGCCTCCCAAGCTTCCACGACCGCATCAGCGCTTCGGCCATGGCAGTGTGGCCTCGCTCTTCCGGATGGATCCCGTCGCCCCATGTGTAATCGCCACTGCCGGTTTCGATATCCCGTCGCATGACTGAGTGGCAGTCTGCGAACAAGACCCCCTCCTGGCCGGCGAGACGCCCCAGCTCTTCCACGAGCTGCGCGAGCCTCTCGGCCGACGGCGCAAGCTCCGGTCTTCCTGTCGGGTCCAAGGCGGGAGGCGCCAGCAGAGTGACCGCCACCCCTCTTCCCGAGAGCCGCCGCACGATCCCCTGGACCTGCGAGACGCAGGCATCGGCGAGCCCTGCCAGGACGTCGTTCAGACCCAGGCACACGACCGCCACGGTTACCTTGGGGACCTCGAGAAGCCCGTCGAGCCGGCCTGCCACGAGCGCCGCCGTCGCGCCGGGGAAACCGGCGTTCACAACGCGCACGCCCTCCGGGCCCGAAAGCTCGGGATACCTCGTGCGAATCTCGGCGAGCGCGCGCGCCATGTACCTGCCATCCGCAGTGACGGCGTCGCCGATCAGCACGATCACATCCCCCGGTACGAGGAAGAACACGTCGCGTTGCGTCCGCCTGCCCGATGGGGTCGTCGCCGACCTCGGCGCGACCTCGACATAGTCGATGTTGACCCCGCCGCGGCCGCCGAGGAACTGGATCTTGTTCGAAGTCCCCGGCAGGAGATCCGCCGTCAGGCTCACGCGCCCGGTGAAGACGTCCCAGCCGCCGGTCGACGGGCAGAGGAGCTCGCCGGCATCCTTGTCGCCGATCCTGACTCGCAGCCGTGCCGTCCCGTCCTTGGTGGCGTACACGACCGCGATCTCGGCGGGTCCCCCGGGGCCGCCGTCCACGCCCTGGAGCGTGCAGCTCGAGGCCCCGTGGTGCATGTTAGCGACGGCCGCCCCGCCGGAGGCCTGGCACTTGACGGCGCAGGCCCCTCCGGCGAGGACCCCGGACTCGGCCTCGATCCGCCGCTCGCCGGCCGCCCCCAGCGCGCCCGCAAAAAGGGGCCCAATAACGAAGACCGCATCGCGCCACAGGCTGCTTGACCTGCCGGTCGGCACGCGACCTCCTGTCCGCAGGCGGGGCGAGGGCCGAGAAACCGTCAGAGGATGATCACGATGATTAGCACCACGAGCAGGATCGTGATCAGATCCTCGTTCGTCAGATACCCGGCCGCCTGATCGGCGAGCCGGGCGTCCTCGGCGGCGAGCCTCTCGAGTGCCGCACGTTCGGCCTCGGTCAGGGGAGCGGCCCCGGCCGCCAGACCGGCTCGGTGGGCAGGTGCCCCCGGAAGCTCCGAGCCGGCGACCGACGCGCAGCCCGCCGGCATCTCGCAGCGGTCGGCCGAGCAGCAACTCGAGCACGGCGAATCCGCGCAGTCGCGGCCCGGTCGGCGAGGCTCCTCTCCCATCGCCCTCGACGAGAAGGCCGCGAGTGCCAAAACCGAGAGCGCAGCCAGAGCGGGTCTCGACATCTCTCAACCTCCCTCCGGGATGGCGGCACCAGCGCCCCTGCTCGGGACGGCCAGGAGCGTGAAGCGGCCGGCCGCCTCCCACATCCTCAGGAACGCCGCCCGGCTGCACTGCACGGCGCCCAGGGCCGGGTCCGCGAGGAACACCCGGTCGCCCCCGCGGTCGAGCCCGGACACGATCGTGTAGTGTCTCCCGGGCCCGCGGACGTCGAGCATGACGATGAGCGGCCTCCCCCTCTCCAGATGGTATGTTATCCCTCTGGGGGTCTGTCGGTCAAGAAGGTCGCCCGCGAAGACATAGGCGGCGAACCCGTTTCTCTCCAGGGTTTCCTCCAGGACCCGGCCAGGCACGCCCCGCTCGGACCGCGCCTTCTCTTCCAGACGCTCCAGGTCCTCCGGGGCGATCTGAACGCGGTAGTACCGCGCGAGCATTTCCAGGACCGAGAGGCCGCACTCGCGCCTCCCCTCCCGACGCGCTACCGGGACCGCGAGGCGCGCGGACTGCTCCTCCTCGGGGGCCCCGGTAGCGAGCGTCCTGAAGGGGCCGCACCCGGCCGAGAGGAAGACAGCCGCGAGCCAGGGGAGGAACGGCTTCACCGCGGCGGCGTCCATTCGAACCGCCGCGCGAGCTTCGGCAGGACGCGCCTATGCTCGTCGCGCCGGAGACCGATCTTGTCCATCGGTATGGGTTCGAACCCGATCTTGAGCGCCGCGGAGCCCGGCCGGGGCCGGAAGTCCATCCTCGACGGGTCCGCGAATCCCGGGTCGACGCCCGCGAGGTTGTCCCTGACGGAGAGCTTTTCCTCGGTGAGCCCGTCGAGGAGAAGCAGCCACTTTCCGCATCTCCAGGCGACGTTTCTCGCGATCACGGTGCCCTTCGGGAAGTAGGGCTCGTCGTCCAGGATCCTCGCGAGCTCCGGGTAGCGGGTGCTGTAGGGCGGCTCGCGCCAGTTCACGGCCTGGAGCTTCTTCATCATCTGCCAGTCGCCGGTCTGGATGTCGATGTGCCTCCTCGCCCAGCCGATCCCGCGGGCGTCCACGTGGATCGCCACGGGGCAGTCCACGAAGAGGTTGTTCTCGACGATGTTATCCCGCCCGCCGCCCACCATGACCGCGCGCGCGACCTTCCACGAGACGTTTCCGTATACCCGAGCCCCGCTCGCGGCGTCGTCCAGGTACACGGCCATGACCTCCGTGAACCCGGACTCGCCCCGGACGCCCTCCAGGTCGTGGAAGAAGTTGTACCTGATGACGTTCCCGCGCGCGGTCCAGTCGCGGCCCATGTAGAACGCGCCCGCGTCGCCCGTCTCGCGGCAGACGCGGAAGATCTCGTTGAGCTCGATCACGTGCTCGTTCCCGCCCAGCAGGATCGCGTTGTGGGGGGCGTCGTGGATGAGGTTGTTGGCGACCCTGTGGCCCACGCCGTTCACCCCGACGGCCGGACGGTAGGTCCTGCACCAGATGGAGTAGTCGTGAATGTGATTGTTCGCGGCGAAATGGCCGCCCGGCTCCAGGGTCTTCCTGTCCCCGCCCGAAAGGCTGATCCCTGCCTCCCCGATGTAGTATATATCGCACCCGGCGATCCCGTGGCGGCGGCCGCCGTTCACTACCGCAGCGGTGCCGCCGATGTTCCTGAGCGTGCAGCCAGAGACCAGCACGTCCGAGCCGCCCTCGACGGAGACGCCGTCGCCCCTGGCGCACTCGATTACCAAGTCCTTGAGTACGATATGGGAGGCGTTGCGGACGGAGACGATCGGTTTCTCCAGGATCGAGACGAAGACCCGTCCCTCCCCGAGCGGGGCCGGAGGCCAGAAGTAGAGCACGCCCGAGCGGCGGTCGAGGTACCACTCCCCCGGCTCGTCGAGCTCCTCGAGGACGTTCAGTGCGCGGAAGCGCTTGCCGGGCTTGTACCCGTAGACCCCGTGAGGGGGCTTCGTCACGATCTGGCGCCTTTCGGCGTCGACGGCCTGCACCTCCACGTAGGAGTCGGCCCAGTCCCAGGTCCAGTAGCCGTGCAGCCACACGCCCTCGGCCGACGCCCAGCGCAAGGGGCGGTCGCCCTCGAAGGCGAACCGATCGGCCGCCGGGGCCGGCTCGCTCGCGATCCGCGCCCAGCCCTGGTTGGGCCAGCGCGCGAGAGTCATGGGCATGTCGCGGAAGAAAAGCTCGAGTGCCGCCGGTCGGTCGGGTCTCCCGAAGCCGCGCGGCGCGAGCTCGCCGAAACTCGCGATCCCGAGCGCCTTCAGGTCCGCCGCGAGAACCTTCCCCCGCGCCGACGGCCCGAGCCGGCGGAGCGCCTCCGGGTCGCTCGCGGGCCCGAAGGCGGAGGCCGGGACCTCCCGGCCCCCGGAGATGCGCACCTCCTCCCCGCGGAAGGCGCGGTAGACCACGGGCGAGCCCGGCGAGCCCGAGTCGGCCTGCCCGAGCTCGAAACTCCGCGCGAGGGCATAGAGCCCTCCGCGCAGATGAACGGTAACCCCTCCCCGGGGCCTCGCCCCCTCTGACGAGAGCCTCCGAAGCTCGTCCCTGGCCCGTTCGAGCGTTGCGAACGGGCCGTCGGTACGGTCGGCGTTCGGCTCGCTCGAGCGGCCAGTCCATGCGTCGTTCCCCGAGGGCGAGACGTAAAGATCCATGGCCTCCTCCGCACGGACGGCCCACGCGACGAGCACGAGCACCCCGGCGACGATGTCGGCGCGCATAGCACCCCCCCCACGTAGAGGATACCCTCCGCCCCGCCCGGGGCGCAATCAGGCAACTGGCCGGAGCCGCGCTTCAGACGACCGCCCCGATCTCCGATATATTTGGAAGAAGCCCCTTTTGGCGGCGTCTATTGTTGAAAGGCCTCTCGGAGGTGCCCGATGCGAAAGTACCCGTTCTGCGTCGCTGTCCGTGCCATTGCGTTGGCGGGGGCGATCCTGGTCCTCGCGGCGGGCGCGCGCGCCGGCGTCGCGCCGCCGGAGCCCGGCGTCATCGACAAGAGCCAGTTCCGCGAAGGCGAGGACATCTTCCGCATCCGGTTCCCCGACAAGCCCTACGAGGGGCCCCTGGCGACCTGCCCGGTCTGCGGGAAACCGCTCAAGGATCACACCGAGCCGGGTTTCGTATGCAGGAGCCCGAACGCGCCGCCGGAGCCGATCAACGAGCGGCGCGCCCTGTGCCCGGTCTGCGGCCTGGAGTTCAAGGGTCTGGTCGTCGAGGCCGCCGGCGGACGCGGCACGATCGACAGCGACTTCTGCCGCCACACGAAGGGACGCCGCACCCAGGTGGCCGGGGTCTGGATGTGCCCCAGGTGCGGCTACTCCGCTCTGCACGAGGAGTTCAACGCCACCGTTGGCGAGGAAGTCAAGACATTCGTCGCGAAGATCATCACCCCCGGCACCAAGACGCAGCTCGGCAAGTTGATCGGGCTCCGACCCAAGACGTTCACCTTCGACGACTTCAGCTTTCTGGATCAGCCGAGCATCCCGGATTTCATCAAGTACGAGAACGCCGCGGCCATATATCGCGAGCGCAAGGCGGACGCCTGGAGTCTCGGCAGGGTCCACCTGGGCGCCAGCCATGTGTACCGCAGGCTCCTGAACGGGGCGTTCACGGCCGAGGGCCTGGACGGGGCCATCAGACGGATGGACGCGATCTTGATGGAAGACCTCATGGGCGACGACGAGCCGCTCGCGCAGGCGAAGTTCATCCGCCGCCTGCTCGGCCGCTCGCAGGAGAAGGACGCGCCCCCGACAGAAAAGCTCTCCGGGCGCGAGCGGTTCTACCTCTACATGCGTCTGGCCGGTCTCCACGACAGGCTCGGCGAGGGCTGGTGGACGGAACAGTGCTTCTCCGAGGCGGAGAAGCTGGCCGCCGCGGAGCCGGACGAGCGCGTCAGGCGGTCGCTCCTGGGGCTCGTCCGCGAGCATCGCGGGCACCTGGCGCGCGAGCTCTACCACCAGACGAGCGCCGCCGCCTCGTTCAAGGTGGCGCTCGAGCTCGGCCGGGTGCCGACCGAGGAGCGCCTGACCGCCGTCTACCTCGTCGGAGAGCTCCTCGCACGGATCGGGGAGATCGCCAGGGCGATCCCCTGGCTCGAGGCCGCCTCGACGCTGGCGCGCGGGCAGGGCGCCGACAAGAAGGGTGTCGCCGACCTCGTCCGTTCGCGCCTGGCGACGCCGGCCTTCCTCGGGGAGGATGGCCGGAGGCTCCCCGCCGACGGCGCAGAGAAGGCCTCGGTCGAGAGGCTGCTGCAGAGCCTCGCCACCGGAGACGCCCGCCCGGCCGGTGAGGGCCCGCCTGGCCCTGCTGCCGCGCCTTCGCCGCGGGTGGCCGAGGCGCCGCGCGACCGAGAGACCCCACCTGCGACGTGCGAGGAGCTCATGAGACTCGTCTGGAAGGCGATCTCCGCCTACAGGGAGGCGCGGGGGGGCGAGTTTCCGCCGAACCTCCAGGCCCTGCTCGATGCAGGGTTGATCACCAGGGGCGCGGTGGGGGAGTTCAAGTGCCCGGCGACGGGGAAGACGCTCTTCTACAGGAAGCCGCCAGCAGGCTCGGCCAAGACGTTCATTCTATACCACGCCGACCCGAAGGACTCTCCCTGCAAGAACATCCTCTACTCGGACGGCACGATAGGCCAGTTCGGCAAGTGAGACCGGCCGAGTCGTAGCCCCGGCCTGCGGCCCCCGTCGGGCGCGTCGGCCCTCGAAGACCCGCTGGCTTGCCGACGCCCCGCCACCGGAGATCGCCGGGGCGCTATTCTGCGGCGCCCTCGAGAGCCGCGCCTCGTCGCGCGAACGGCGAGAGCGCCGTCACCTCCTGTGCGCGGGGCGGAGGCTGCCCGAGATCATCACGCGCGCCAGGGCCGGATGGGTCACCAGGAACCCGACCCTGGCGAGGAGCTTCCTCACCGCCTCGCGTCTGAAGTGCCTGTAGAGCTCGCGGTTCGCCCACTCGACGCCCCGCTCGAGCGTCTCCGGCGACATGAGGGCGGGGCGGAAGGTCGCCTCCGACCACCCGAACGCCGAGCGCGACTTCCCCTCGATGAGCCTGCCCTCCTCCCTGAACTTCTTGTAGAGCTCGGTCCCGGGGTACGGCGTGAGCACGTAAAGGTGGGCGTCGTCCAGGTCGATCTCCTTCGCGACGCTCACCGTCTCGCGGAAGATGCGCGCGTCGTCGTGGTCGAAGCCGAACATGAAGAAGGCCGTGACGAGTATCCGCCTCTGGTGCATCCTGCGGACGACATCCGCGTAAGCGTCGACCCGGTTCTGGCGGACCTCTGCCCAGTCGAGCGAACGCGGGTTCACCGTCTGGAAGCCCACCTGCACGTTGAAGCAGCCCGACTCCGCCATCGCGTCCACGAGCTCGTCGTCCCGGGCGACGTTCGTCGGCATCTGGATCGCCCAGGTCTTTCTCATCGGGCGCATCGCCCTGAAGAGCGCGAGCGCGTACTCGCGATCGGCGAACAGGTTGTCGTCCACGAAGAAGACGACCGGCTGCTTGATCCTCTCCAGTTCCTCCAGGACCTTGTCGAGCGGCCGCTTGCGGAACTCACCCCACGGGACGCTCGGCAGGTAGCAGTAGCGGCATCTGTTCGTGCAACCGCGGGTGGCCTGGATACAGGCGAACCAGCTCGTCTCGCCGAGGAGCTCGCGGGCGGGGAACGGGACCTTGGCCAGGTCCACCGGACGCTCGGCGCGATACTGGCGCTCGAGCGCCCCCCTCGAGGCGTCCGCGAGGACTCGCGGCCAGGTCTCCTCGGCCTCGCCGATCACCACCGCGTCCGCGTGCTCGAGGCATTCCTCCGGGAGGAGTGAGGCGTGCACGCCTCCCATGACGACTTTTGCGCCGTTCGCGCGGAACCGGTCGGCGATCGCGTAGGCCCGCTCGGACGTGAACGTGGTCGAGGTTATGCCCACGAGGTCGAAGCGCTCGCCGAAGGGTATCTCCTCCCAGTCCCCATCGACGCAGCGCACCTCGTGTCCATCGGCCAGGGCCGCGAGTATCCCGAGATGGAGCGGCGTGAAGCGGACGCCCTCCAGGTAGCGGTAGACCCCGCCCTTCACGAACCACTTGGGTTTGACGAGCAGGATCCGCAAGGCCCCGGCCTTTCGATCCGCAAGAGACGGCGCGCGCAAGTCGCCCGGCAGGCTACCCGCGGGCGCCCCAGGCCTCCAGCGCTGCCTCGTAGACGGCCTTGAGCGGCACGCCCGCGCGCGCCGCCAGGGCGCGGCAGTCCTCGTACTCCGGCGAGACCTGGACGAGCTCCCCCGCGAGCGTGCCGAGCTTGACGCGGACGGTCCCCCACTTCGTGGAGACCTCGCGGATGGCACGCTCGAGCTCCATGCGTCTCTCGAACCGCATCCTCACGCCGAAGGTCGTGGACTCCCTCAGGATGACCTCGGCGAGCGAGCGGGCGTCGGAGGGCCGCGCGACGACGGTGAGGCGCGTCCCGGGGCGCGACTTCTTCATGCCCACGGGCGTCGTCGAGACGTCGAGCGCCCCGGCCGCCGCGAGCCTCTCGAAGAGCCAGCCCAGCCACTCGCCTGGCATGTCGTCGACCGTCGTCTCGAGGACGGCGATCTCCTCCTCGCGGGCGGCCGCCGCGCGCTCCCCGACGAGCACCCTGAGGGCGTTCGGCCCAGGTCCTGGGTCCCGGGAGCCGAATCCGTAGCCGATCGCGCCGAGCCTCATCGCCGGGATCGGACCGAAGGACGAAACCACCGACACCAGCACCGCAGCGCCCGTCGGCGTAGTGAGCTCGCCCTCGGAGACCGACTCTCTGAGCGGGACGCCCCGCAGGAGCTCCGCGGTCGCGGGCGCGGGGACCGGAAGCTCGCCGTGCGCGACACGGACGGTGCCGGAGCCCACGGGGACGGGTCCCGAGCTCACGGTCTCGATCCCCATCGCGTGGAGGAGCCAATGGGCCCCGATTATGTCGACGAGCGTGTCGCCGCCACCGATCTCGTGAAAATGCACCTGGTCGCTCGTCGTGCCGTGGACGGCCGCCTCCGCCGCGGCGAGGAGCCGGAAGGTTTTCTCGGCCCCCTCGCGCACGGGCCCGGGAAGCGCGCCGGAGCCGAGGATCTCGAGCATCTCGCCCAGCCCCCGGTGCGGGGGGTGATGCTCGTCGACGGAGACCTCCACTCGCGTGCCGGAGAGGCCGCGCCTGACGACCTTGCTCGCGGTCAGGTGCACGCGGAAGGGCAGGACTCGTGCCAGCACGGCATCGAGTTCGGCGAGAGGTCCGCCGGCGTCCGCCAGAGCGCCGAGGATCATGTCGCCGCTCGCGCCGGAAAAGGGATCAAAGTGAAGCACTCTCAAAGGGGCAATCCGCTCTTGCGAAACGGGCCCCGGCGAGGCCAGGGCCCGCGACCGTCGCCCGGGAGCGCTGGACCACCCCCCGCGCTACTCCTTCGGCTCCAGGAGCGCGTGCTTGTCCTCTAGCGGGAGCCTGAGCTCCTCCAGGAAGGTGCGCACCTTGTCCGGCGCTGCGGAGGCGTGGCCGTAGCCCTCGCTCGCAAGCTGGCGCAGGATGAACTCCTTCTCGTCCTTGCAGAGCGAGAGGAGGGAGTCGAGCGCCAGCTCCGGGCTGATCGACCCGAGCGCCCTCACCGCAGCCGCGCGGATCTCCAGGGCCTGCTTGGCGTCGGTCGCCAGGGCCAGGACCTTCTCGTGCGCCTTGGCGATCTTGAACGTGCCCAGCGCGTCCAGACAGGGCCGCCGGACCTTGTCGGAGCGGTTCTCCAGGGCTCCGATGCAGGCGTCGGCGCACTGCTCAGGCTGCATCCCGTTGATCCTCGCGAGGTGCGGATCGATCTGCGCCAGGGCCTCGGCGGCCGCTATCGAGACCTCCTCGGCGCGCGCCTTGGTCATGGCGGGGAACACCCTGAAGCTCGCGATCTTCTCCATGAGCTCCCGGAGCTCCTTGCCCGAGTCCTCGACGGGGACCACTCCCTTCACGTTCTTGTAGTCCTTGAACGCCTGCGCGTCCTCGTTCCGCTTGCTGTACGAGGAGATCACCGCCACGGGCGACGAGCGACTGCGCTGGTCCTGGACGAGCTGATCCAGGAGCCACCCCGTGCCCTCGGCGGCGGCGAGTTTGGGCGACACGAGGATCACGTCGAAGGGCGGGAAGCCGGTCGCCCGGCCGAAGGCGTCGCGTGCGCTTTCGGCGACCGACACGCCCATGCCGAGCTCGCGGAGCTTGCCGACGATCTCGTTCCTGATGCTCTGGTCTTCCTCGACCACGAGGACCTGGAGCGGCCCGCTCTCGCCCACGGCCCTGCCGAGCGTCGCGACCACCTCGCCTGCCCCTTCGAACGGTTCGGGCGGGTTCATCCTCGCGAGCGCGATCGCCGCCGCGTACTGGACGCGCTCGTCTGGATATCGCAGCGCCCTGATGAGCGTCGCCCCCTCGGCCTTGCCGGTCGCCCCGGGCTTCCCTTTGGGGGCCGCCTTCGCCCCGCCCATCGTGCCCGGCCTGGGGAGGAGACGCCCGTCCGGATCGAGGGCGAGCGCGCACTCGGCCAGCACGCAGGAGGCGAGCTTCGGAAGCGAGCGCTGGTCCTGATCGGCGTCGTCCAGGCACTTGCCTATCCCACGATAGACGTGGACCGGGCCCAGGGCGTTGATCAGGAACTTCGCGGCGCGCAGGCGCTCGGCGCGCGAGCGCACCTCGGTCGCCTCCTCCTCGCTGAACGGGCGACCGCTCGGTCTCTCGGCCGAGATATCGGCGAGCTCGTTGCACTCGGCGATCTGCGAGGCCATCACCTCGGCGTAGAGGCCGTAGATCTGTTCGTAGCCGGCGTCGATCTGCATGCATTCGTAGCAGGCCTGCTCGGCCATGAGCTCGTTCCACGCGAAACGCGGGACCTGGTAGTCGACGAGCTTCCCGTCTACGAGCCTCCAGATCACACCGTCGGCCTCCGAGGCCTCGGCCGCCACCCCGGGCGCCTCGCGGACGTAGCGATCCGCCTTCCTGTAGAAGTATTCCTTCGCGGCGGGGAGCTTTTCGGGGGCGAGCCCCGCGATCTTCTGGAGCGATCTGTGCGCGTACCTGCGCACCACGGGCGACTCGCTCTCGTCCTCCGCCACCCGCTTGAGGGCTGCCAGCCCCCGCTCGTCCGGAGGCTCGATGTCGCCCAGGATGAGCGCCACGTTCTCGCGGATGAGCCTGGCCCTCGACTGCTCGCCCTCGCCGCCGGAGGGGCGCAGCTTGAGGAGCTCGATGAGCGGCAGCACCGCCTGCGAGCCCATCTTGGTCGCCGTCACGCGCGCCAGGGTCCGGACCTCATGGTCGCGCTCGTTCCCCAGGGCGTCGACGAGGAACGGGATCGCGAACTGCCCGACCTCGCGCAGCTTCTCGACCGCCTCCCAGCGCTTGACGGGATGCTGAAGCGGATCCACTGCCACGGCGACGAGGCCCTTTATGTAAGACGGCGAGCGCTTCGTCCTCCCCGCGTGGAGGCGATAGAGATCCCATATGACGCGCGACTCGCGGCCCAGGGCGGGCTCGGTCATCCACCGGATCATGAGCTTCTCGCCGATCTCCTGGACCATCCGGTTGGCCTCTTCGGCTGTCGGGTCGAGCGACAGGACCTCGCGGAGACGTTCGCGGGCCTCCTCAAGACGGCCCATCTCGAACAGGTCCGCCCCCTCCCTGAAGAGCTTCTCGATCTTGGCCCTGGTCTCGGCGTCGCCCGCCGGGACGGCCCCGGCCCAACCGAGCGCCAGGACCAGCGCGGCCGCCGCCCGGACGAACGGACAGCACGACATCCGCGGATACGCTTCACGCATCAGCTACCCCCTTTGCGAGGCAAGGCCGATGAGGCAACCCAAGCAAACGCATCCTAGGCTAACCTCTGGGCATGTCAAGGCAAAATGACGCCCGACCCGGAAAAGGTGTTGAGACATCGATCTCCCCGGGATGCGACACCGGGCCGCCGTCATCAGGCGTTCGCGGCGGGCGGGTTCGCATCCGGAGCTCGCGCGCCGCCCGGCGGGCGCGGGGGGCCGTAGTGGGCCTCGATGAGCCTGTCGACGCCGATCAGCCTGAAGAGCGCCAGTATCTTCTCGTGCATCCCCTGGAAGTTGAGCACGACCACATTCTCATACGCCAATAGGTGCAGGCTCACGAGCGTGCCTATCATCAGGCTCGTGAGCATGGATACGTCGGAGAGGTCCACAGTGATGCGCCGCTCGCCCTCCACGAAGATCAGGTCCTCGAACGCCGCGTGGAGCTCGACGGGCCGGCTCAGGTCCTGTTCGGTCAGCCTGACGTAGAGGACCCCGTCCTGGCGGCTGCATTCCATGTCTCGGCTATTCCTTCTCGGCGGCCCAGGGCGCCTCCTCGCCGAAGACGTTCTCGACGAACGCCCTCGGCGGGCGGTAGGGGTGGACGCGGGCCCCGACGCGCCTCGCCTCCCAGAGCTTGCGCGCGCGCTCGGGGTCGTCGGCGGCGACCTCCGGCTCGCCGACCTGGGGCGTGTCCCAACCGACGCAGGCGGCCTCCCTGGGGGGCGTCTCCTTCGAGTCGCCCGGGCCGTCCCACCATTCGAGGAGCCTGCTCACGACCTTATCCTGATCGGCCATTCGCTCGCGGATGTCGACCGGCCTGCCCGTGATACGCTCGAGGCTCGCCGAGAGCGCCTTCACGAACTGCCTCTGCCAGGGCCTCACCCTCGTCGAGTCGGGCACCGCCGAGCGGAGCGCGACGAGCATGTCCCTCACCGATTCCCGCGCGCCGGCCTTGCCGAGGAGCTCGGCCGCCGCGAGCCTGGCGAAGTAGCTCTCGCTGAATAGCGCCCCTGTGAGCGCCGCGACCGCGGCCTTCCCCTCGCGCTCCAACTTCGCGCGGGCCTCGGCCCTCGCGGCCGGGTCCTCCGAGGCGAGCTCAGCGACGAGTCTCTTGATGCGCTCCTCGGCCTTGGGCGAAAGACCGCGCGGAGACGCGACCCGCTCCTCCGCCGCGGGGGTCTCCGCGGGCGAGGCCTCTGCGGACTCGGCCGCGAGGGCCCTCAGGCGCTCGAGCTCTTCGACGGTCGCAGCGGGCAGCTTCTCGATCCTCACGATGTCAGCGCGCGGGATCTTCACCGAGCCCCTTTCGAGCTCCAGGATCACGTGGTCGCCGGCCTCGCTCACGATGCGGCCCTTGAGTATCACGTTCGTCGAGAGGTGGACGGCGTCCATGGCCCGGGCCGTCCGCGCGGCGAGTAGCGCGAGCGCACACAGGGCGCCGGCGAACGCGCGCCCGGGGCGGCGCGCCACTGCATGCGTCGTCATGCTCTCCTCCCCGACGAACCGGCCTAGAGCGGCGGGCCTCCAGAGCGGTCGTAGATCCACTGACGTTCGGCGTCCCTGCGCACGAACTCGTCCTCGCGGAAGAACCGCGCGATCTCGCGCCGGGCCGACTCGGGACTGTCGGAGGCGTGGACCAGGTTGAAACGGTCGGAGACCCCGTAGTCGCCCCTGATCGTTCCGGCGGGCGCGTCCTGGCCGCTCGTCGGGCCGATCAGCTTCCTCACGACCGATATCGCCCCGCGCCCCTCGATCACCGCGGCCACGATGGGGCCGGAGGTCATGAACCTGACGAGGCCCTCGTAGAAGGGCTTGCCCTTGTGCTCGGCGTACTGTTCCTCGGCCAGGGCCCGGTCGAGCCTGAGCATCTTGAGCGCGACGATCTCGAGCCCCTTGCGCTCGAAGCGCGAGAGGATCTCGCCGACGACGCCGCGCCCCACCGCGTCCGGCTTAAGGAGCACGAGCGTTCTCTCGACGGAAGGTTGCGCGCTCACGGCCCGGGTCTCCCCTTCCACCCCGGCGCGGACCTGTCCAGGTCCAGGATCCTGGTCTCTCCGAGATAGGGTTTGGTCACGATATCCGTCACCCTGTGGAGCTTGTCAAGTATTCCGACGATCCGGTGGACGCACTGGACGATCTCGTTCAAGTCCCTCTTGAGCGCGGCGGCGTCCGGGGCGCCTCGCTCCAACCCCATGAGTCCGAGCTGCGCCCTGCCCATGATCGCCCCGAGCGGCTGGTTGATCTCGTGCGAGAGCGTGGCCGCCAGGAGCCACACGGCCTCGAGCTGCTCGGCCCTGGTCCTCTCGGCCTCCTCGCGTGCCCTCTCGGTGATGTCCTCGACGAGGACGAGTATGCCGTCCCCGAGGCCTATCGGCACGGGAGATTCCCTGCCGCCCGCGAACGCCTGGCAGCGGAGCGTTCTGCGTTGGAGGCCGCGCGCGAGCAGGAACGAGGGACCCACCTGCGGTTCCCCCGCCGGAGCGGCTCGTGCGGCGTCCTGCACGGGCCGGCCGCGAACCGGGCAGGACTCCCCCGCGCCGCAGCCGAAGACCTCCGGACACGTCCTGCCCAGGAGGTCTCCGAACGACTCCATGCCGGAGAGCTCGAGCGCCGCCCTGTTCACCCGGCGCAACCGCAGGTCGGGCCCCACCACGACGAGCGCCTGAGGGAACGCGTCGAAGGCCGCCTGGAGCTCCGACTTCGCCCGCTCGATGCGCAGCGCGCCCCTGCGGCGCTCCTCCTCCCGCGAGAGCGCCTCGCCGAGTCTCTCGACGATCCTGGAGGCGGCCTCCGGCAGCGGCACGTAGCCGCGCGCCCCGGCCTCGATCAGGCGCAGGACCTCGCCGCTCTGTTCCGCGGTCCCTGCGACGAGCACCGGCGCGTCCGAGGCCCTGGCTCGCCGGAGCACCGGCCCCGCCTCGGCCGCGAAGGAGGCCTCGAGGAGGACCGCGCCTGCGTCGTCCAGCCCCTGGCAGCCGGCCTCCAGCGCGGTCGTGACCTGGATCGCGAGGCCCGCGGACCTCCCCGCCTCGGCGAGCTGCTCGGCCAGCTCGCGGTCCCGCAGGAAGGCCAGGACCTTGCGCCGGGCAAACCGAGCGCCGCCGGCACCCGGCGACTGGTCGTCGGACGGCATCTTCCCTCCTCGGAGGAGGCTACCCCGCGCGCTCGGGGCCTGTCAACCGTGCACGCTGCGGCGCAGGGTGATCTCCGTCGCATCGCGTTCGAAATCTGGACGGCGCAGATCGGCAAGTTCGGTAGATAGCGAACGCCCCTGCCGGGGGGTTGTCGTGGGGCCGGCCGTTGCGTAGCCTGAAGGCATGGGAACCGGGAACGGCTCGTCGTTCCCCGCGCTGGCGGCGGTCGCCGAGCTCCAGAAGTTCGAAGCCCTCGTGAGCGCCCTCGGAGCGCCGGCCGGGAGGCAGCTCGTCTCCGGTCTCTGGGGCGCGGCCTCGGGTCTCGTCCTCGCGGCGCTCGTCGAGCGCACGCGGCGGCCGCTCCTCGTGCTCAGTGCGACCCCCGAGGACGCCGACCGGCTCGAAACCGACATCTCCACGTTCCTCGGCCGCAGGGTCTTGCCCCTGCCCGCGTACGACGTCCTTCCGGGCGAGGCCGAGGAGCCCGAGCTGCCCGTGCTTTCGGCGCGCGTCGCCGCCCTGAGGCGGCTGGCCGATGGCGGAGAGCCCTCTGCGGTCGTCGTGGCGCCCGTCGGGGCGATCCTCCAGCCCCTACCCTCGCGCGACGCCTTGCAGGAGGGCGAGTTCACGCTGAAGACCGGTCAGGCCGCTGGCTTCGCGCGTCTGGTGGAGTGGCTCGCGTCCAGGGGCCTTGCGCGGGTGCCGGCCGTGGGCGGACGCGGGGAGTTCGCCGTGCGCGGTGGGATCGTAGACGTGTTTCCCCTGTGTTCCGTCGCCCTGGGGGACGATCAGTGCCCGGAGCGGGCCGAGGAGCGACCGTTCCGGATCGAGTTCGACGGGGACGTTGTCGCCTCTCTCCGGACCTTCGACCCCGCCACGCAGAGGTCCGTCGCCGAGATCAAAGAGTTGCGCATACCCGGCATCGAACTCTCGAAGGCACTCGACCCGTACACATTCGGCAGGCTGGGCTCCGTGGCCGAGTACCTGCCGGGAGACGCGATCGTCGCGGTGGTGGAGCCTGCGGAGGTGGAGCGCTCGGCCGGGTTCAGTGAGGCGAGTAGGTTCGGGGCGTCGGCGGGGCAGGCCGCATGGAAGGAGGTCCGGGAGGCCCTCGAGACCCGCGCGGTCCTCGAGATCGCGAGGACCCCCACCGGGGCCGGCCTCGAGTTCGACGTGACGAGCGTCCAGCGGGCCTCCGGCCGCGCGGAGGAGGTCGCCTCGCGGCTGCGCCAGATGGCCGAGCGCCTCGCGGCCCTCACGATCTTCTGCCGCGACGCCGCGGAGGAGTCGAGGCTCCTCGCCCTGCTCGCGCGTTCGGGTTCGAGTTCCACCGGGCGGATCGAGGCCCGCCGCGGGCGGATATCGGCCGGGTTCGAGTTCAGGGAACTCGCCTGGGCGGCGCTCGCCGATCACGAGGTCCTTGGCGTCACGTCCGAGCACAGGCGGACGCGACCGCGGGCGGAGGGGGAGCCCATATCGGACTTCCTCGAGCTCTCTGCCGGCGACTACGTGGTCCACGCCACGCACGGGGTCGCGCGGTACCTCGGCATGAAGACGCTCGAAAAGCCGGGGGGGACCGAGGACTTCCTGACGCTCCTCTTCGCGGACAACGTGAGGCTCTACGTCCCCGTCGCGCACGCCTACCTCGTCGAGCGCTACGTGGGCTCGGGCGACGCCAGACCTCCGCTCTCGCGGATCGGCGGCTCGGCCTGGGCGCGGAGACGATCGCGCGCCGAACGCGCCGTACGCGACATCGCGGCGGATCTCCTGAAAACGCAGGCCGAGCGCGCACGCGTGGCTGGGCTCGCCTGTCCGGGCGACTCGAGCTGGCAGGCGGAGTTCGAGGCGGCCTTCCCGTACGAGGAGACGCCGGATCAGCTCGCGGCCACGGAGGCGCTCAAGCGCGACATGGAGCGCCCCGTCCCGATGGACCGCCTGCTCTGCGGGGACGTCGGCTTCGGCAAGACCGAGGTCGCCATGAGGGCGGCCTTCAAGGCGGTCGCGGCGGGCAGACAGGTCGCGGTGCTCGTCCCGACGACGCTCCTCGCCGAACAGCACGCGAAGACGTTCGCCGACAGGTTCGCCGGATACCCCGTGGCGGTGGCCTCGCTCTCGCGCTTCAAGACGCGCTCGGAGCAGAAGGAACTCCTGCGCGACCTCAGGGAGGGCAGGCTCGACATCGTCATAGGCACGCACAGGCTCCTGGCGGACGACGTCCAGTTCCGCGACCTGGGCCTCATCGTGATCGACGAGGAGCATCGGTTCGGGGTCGAACACAAAGAGGCCCTCAAGAAGATGCGCCTCGCGGCGCACGTGCTCTCCCTCTCGGCGACGCCGATCCCCAGGACGCTCCACATGTCGCTCGTGGGTCTCAGGGACATATCGAGCCTGACGATACCGCCCGAGGACAGGCTCTCGATCCGGACGAAGGTCTGCCGCTTCTCCCCTGAGCTCGTCAGGCGCGCCGTGCTGAGGGAGCTGGCGCGGGGGGGGCAGGTCTATTTCGTCCACGACAGGGTCCTGGACATAGACGCCCTCGCCTCGCGTCTCGGGTCGATCGTGCCTGAGGCGCGGCTCGGCGTGATCCACGGCCGGCTGCCGGAGCAGGAGCTCGAGGAGCGCATGGGCTCGTTCCTCGCCCGCCGGCTCGACATGCTCGTCACGACGTCGATAGTCGAGTCCGGGCTCGACATCCCGACGGTCAACACCATATTCGTGAACAACGCCGATCGCTTCGGTCTGGCCGAGCTCCACCAGCTCCGCGGCCGCGTCGGGAGGTACAGGCACCAGGCTTATGCCTACCTCCTCGTCCCGGACGAGCGTCCGATCTCGCGCGACGCCGAGAAGCGCCTGCGGGCCGTCGAGGAGTTCGAGGAACTGGGCGCCGGTTTCAAGCTCGCCATGCGCGACCTCGAGATCCGAGGGGCCGGGAACCTGCTAGGGGCAGAGCAGTCCGGACACATCGCCGAGGTCGGCTACGAGCTCTACTGCCGGCTGCTCGAACGCGCCGTGCGCGAGCTCAAGGGCGAGCGCGTGCGGGACCCTCTGGACGTCACGATCTCGTTCGACTGGGGCGCGAGTCTCCCGTCGAGCTACGTGCCCGACGAGCCGGTCAAGCTCGAGCTCTACCGGCGGATCGCCCGCGCCAGGGACGAGCGGGAGCTCGACTCGCTCGCGGCCGAGATGCGCGACCGGCTGGGGCCGCTGCCCGTACAGGCCGAGCGCTTCCTCGCGGAGGCGCGCCTGCGCCTGCTCGCCCAGCGCGCGGGCACGTCCTACATCGGCCGCGAGCTCGGGCGCTCGCGCGGGAGGCTCGTCTTCAAGATGCGCGACCCAGAGTTCAGGAAGATCGAGCGGGCCCTCGCGGGTCTCCCGGGGAGCTTTTCGATCACGGGTCCCGAGGGTTTCGCGGTGCACCTGCCGGCGGGCGCGCTCTCGAACGAGAAGCTCGAAGAGACGACCGCCAGGATACTCAAGCGGCTGGCGTGAACGCCCCTCAGTTTGGACCGGGCTCCGCGCGGGCCCTGGCGTCCGCGCCTTCGAGGGTCGCCAGGAGCGCCTTCGCCTCCTCGGCGTAGATCGTGCCTGGATAATCCCCGATGACCGTCCTCAGCTTCGCGGCGGCCTGCGACCTGAGCTCGTCGATGGCCTTCGGATCGGCCCCGCCGGAGAGCTTGAGGTTCTCCATGTTCGCCACGAAGTTCTTGGCCATCGCGATGAGCGTGGGCGCGCTCCGCTCCGCCTCGGCGCGGATCGCCTCCTCCACGACCTTCATCTTCTCGGGGTCCTTGCGGATGGCCTCGGCTGCGACCCTGGCGCGCAGTCCCGCGAGCTCGTCGGGCCAGCGCTGGGCGACCTCGTCGTATATCTTGAGGGCGCCCGCCCAGTTCTCGGCGCTTTCCTGGGCCTTGCCCTCGGCCCAGCGAAGCGCCGACGCCACTGAAGGCATCGTCCTGAGCGTCACCAGGCGCCCCTTCGCCTGCCTGGCCGCGTCGCAGTACGGGAAGCCCTCGACGATGGCGGTCAGGATCTCCGCCGCCTGCGCGTGCTGGCCGCGCAGGATCAAGACCTCGGCCTGCTCGAGCTTGGCGAGGGCCATCGCCTCGATCTCCAGGACCTTTTCCTTGGCCTCCGCGGCCATCTTGGCGGCCTCCTTGAGCCTGCTGGACGCGACGTCCATGAAGTGGAGGTACGCCGCCGAGTACCGCTGCTCCTGGTAGGCCTTCTTGCCCTTCTCGAAGGCCTCCTTGATCATGGCCAGGGAGTTCTGGACATCCTCCTTGCGTCGTTTCTCGATCTCCTGTGCGCGACGCTGCTCGATCTGCTGGAGCTGGTTCTGGACGGACGCCTGCTGTTGCTGATCGAGCCCCATGCGGGTGAGGATGCGCTGGAGCGCCGCCTGGTCGATCTGGCCGACCGCGGCGAGTGCCTCCCCGGACAGAAGCAGGACGAGCACCGCGATAGAAGCCCACGTCGAGTATATCGCCGCCGCACCCTGTGGTGCGACGCTTGACTTGCGCCCGCGCATATCCGCCCCCTCCCGCGCCTTGACGCCTTCTATGTTAGGATACCACGTGCCCGGGCCCTGTCAAACCCGCCTCAGGTTGCGGTTGCATTGGGAAGTTCTGGGCGCGAGCATTTCGAGGCTGACGCGCGTGATTTCCGCTGCGCCCTTGCGTGTCCCTGTCAGACTCGCCGCGGCCTAGTGCAGCGGTCCCGCTCGCTTCCACCTACATAGAAAGACGGGCCGACCCTGTGGATCACCCCGCCTCGGAGGGAGGAGTTGCGCAGAACCCACTCCACATCTCGCGCGAAAACGACTTGACAGGCGCGTGGGATCGGATAGAGAGGCGCGCAAATCGAAGCGAGCCTGACCGCGGGGGGCGGCCCGCGACCTGAGGCAGGCACTAGAGGATCGAAATGCCGCTCTTTACAGTCGCAAGGGCAGCCCTGGCGGAAGTGCTGGCCAGCGTCGGGCGGAAGGGCTCGGCTCTCTACCTGCCCGTTCTCGCTGGCGAGCGCTGGGTCTGGCGCAGGGTCGAGCCGGGTTCGGTCGCGGCCGTATCGCTCGAGCTCGGGCCGGCGCGCGCGACGGAGCCCGTCAAGTCGCTCTTCTTCCCCCCGCGCGGCGAGGTCTCCAGGTTCTTCGGCCAGGACGCCGCTCCCGATCCGACCGAGCGCGTCGTCGTCGGCGCGAGGGCCTGCGACCTCGCGGCCCTCAGGAACTCTGATTTCATCTTCCTCGAGGGCTCGTTCAAGGACGGCTTCTACGCCGCGCGGCGGGAGCGGACGCTCGTCATTTCTGCCGACTGCTCGTCGCCCTACGAGGTCTGCTTCTGCACGGCCGTCGAGGGGAAGCCGCACCCGGAGAAGGGCTTCGACCTGAATCTCTCCGCGCTCGGCGGCGGGAGCTTCCTCGTCGAGACAGGGAGCGAGCGGGGCGAGAAGTTCGTCGCGGAGCACAAGGGCGCCTTCCGCGAGGCGAGCGACGCCCAGCGCGCCGAGCGGGAGAAGGCTCGCGCGGCCGTGGCCTCGGCGCTCGAGAAGAAGGTCGCCGCCCAGGGCTTCTTCCACGGCAAGGGCCTGAGGCGCGTGACGCGCGGCAGGGAGGAGCACGCCGTCTGGGCCAAGCGCGCCGAGAGCTGCGTCGAGTGCGGCGCGTGCAACTTCGTCTGCCCGACGTGCCACTGCTTCTACCTCCTGGACGTGCAGGAGCGCGAAGGGGTCAGGCGATTCGCGCAGTGGGACTCCTGCCTCTTCCCGAAGTTCGCGCGCGTCGCGGGCGGCGCGAATCCGCGCGCGCGCAGGGCCGAGCGCCTGCTGAACAGGTTCGAGAAGAAGTTCACCTTCTTCCCCGAGGTGATGGATGCCCTGGCGTGTACCGGCTGCGGGCGGTGCATCGAGGCCTGCGCCGGGAAGATCGATCTGCGCCAGGTGCTCGAGGAGCTGACCCGGTGAGCAGCGCCGCCGAAGCCGCGGAGAAGTCCGTCCGGTGCGCAAATCCCTACCGCCCCGTGAGGGCGGTGGTGGAAGAGATCATCGAAGAGACGCCTAACATCAAGACCTTCAGACTGAAACCGGACGAGCCGATCCGCTGGGTGACGGGCCAGTTCGTCGAGGTGGCCGTCCCTGGCCTGGGCGAGGCCCCGTTCACCCCCTCCAGCAACCAGAAGGACACCGAGCGCTTCGAGGTCACGATAATGAAGGCAGGCCTCGTGACGGGGAGGCTCCACGGGCTCTCCCGCGGGGCCGAGCTCGGCGTGAGAGGGCCTCTCGGCAGGGGATACCCGCTCGAGAAGTTCGAGGGGCGGCCGCTCCTCATCCTGGGCGGCGGGGTCGGGTTCGCGCCGCTGCGCTCGCTAATATACGCCCTGCTCAACGAGAAGGAGCGCTTCCCCAGGATAGTCGTGTGCTACGGCGCCAGGACCCCGGCCGATCTCGTCTTCAAGAGGATGTACGACGAGTGGTCGAAGGTCCCGGGGTTCGAGCTCAATCTGTCCGTGGACCGCGAGGCCCCGGGCTGGAGCGGGAACGTAGGCGTGGTGACGACGCTCCTCGACAAGGTGCGGCTCGAGCCGGACAGGATGCCTGCGGTCGTCTGCGGCCCGCCCATCATGATGAAGTTCGGCACGCTCAAGCTCCTGGAGCTCGGGTTCAAGCCCGACTCCATCTATCTGTCGATGGAGAAGAACATGAGCTGTGGCGTGGGCAAGTGCGGGCACTGCCGGATAGGGCCTTATTTCGCGTGCAAGGACGGGCCGGTCTTCACCTACGAGCAGGTGAAGCCGTACAGGAACATCTGGGACTGACCGATGGCGAAGAGAATCGTGATCGACCTCGACAAGTGGCGCGCGGATCCTCGCCAGCGTGTCAGTTGCGTGTATCTCTACCACCCGCAGAATGACGGCGTCGCGACGCTGCGCGAGATCGCCGCGTTCGAGGCGTTCTGCCGGCGGTGCGAGCTCGCCTCCTGCATCGAGGTGTGCCCGAGGTCGGCGCTCGAGAAGAACGCCCAGGGCGCCGTGGTCAGGGCGAACCTCAGGTGCGTGGGCTGCATGAGCTGCTCCCGCGCGTGTCCCTTCGGCACGATCCTGGAGGAAGCCCTTCGCTTCCATCAGGGCGGGTGCGACCACTGCGACGCACTCGGGACCGACGCCACGCCGGGCTGCGTGGCATCGTGCAAGACCGGGGCCCTCGAGTACCGCGAGGTGGCGCCGGGCGAGGAGGGCGTAGTGCTCGTCGGCGAGAGGCTCGCGGTGAAGGGGAAGGTCTGGCTCAAGATCGAGCCGCCGCCGAAGAAGCCTGGTGCGCCGGCGCCGGCTGGGGCGAAGAAATGACACTGCAGGGCGCGCTCTATCCGATCCTGTGGCTCGTGGTCTTCCCCGGGTTCCTGTTCACTGGGGTCGTGGGGCTGCTCATCACCTGGATCGACCGAAAGGTGACGGCGCGGGTCCAGATGCGTGTGGGCCCCCCGTGGTACCAGCCGTTCGCAGACGTGCTCAAGCTCCTCCTCAAGGAAACGATCGTCCCGGCCGGGTCGTCGCGCCTGGCGTTTCTGGGCGCGCCGCTCGTGGCGCTCGCGGGCGCTGTGCTCGTCTCGACCATGGTCTGGGTCGCCCTGATATGGCCCGAGAAGAGTTTTGTGGGCGATCTCTTCGTTCTCATCTATATGATGGTGCTGCCGTCCCTGGGGCTGATCCTCGGCGGGGCGGCCTCGCGGAACCCGCTCGCGGCCGCGGGGGCGAGCCGCGAGATGAAGCTCGTCCTCGGCTACGAATTGCCTTTCATCCTGGCGCTCGCGGTGGTCATAGCCAAGTCCGGCGGGGCGATCCGGCTCGGAGAGATCGTCGCGCGGCAGAACGCCGGCGGAGCGATCGCCGCGAGCGTCTCCGGTGCACTTGCGCTCATTGCGGTGATCCTCGTGATCCAGGCGAAGGCGGGCCTTGTGCCGTTCGATCAGGCGGAGGCCGAGACGGAGCTCATGGGCGGGGCGCTCATCGAGTACTCGGGGGCGCCTCTGGCGGCGTTCAGGCTTTCCAAGGCGATGCTCTACTTCGCGCTTCCCGTCTTCGCGGTGGCGGTGCTCACGGGTGGAATACACTCGAGCGTCGCCCCCGCGGGGATGGTGCTCGACCCGCTCAAGGTGCTGTACCTCGTGCTCAAGATCGTGGGAGTGATCGTGATCATGGTGCTGATCCGGAACACGAATCCGCGCGTGCGCATAGAGCATGCGGTTCGCTTCTTCTGGGGACCGGTGACGGCCATCGCGGGTGTCGCGGTGGTCCTCGCGATCATCGGCAGGGCGTACGGAGTTGCCTGGCTGTAGCCGCGCCCGTAGCGGGCCGACGGCGAGAGGTGAGCGATGGGGCTCCTGATCAAGGCGTTGGCCAAGTCGCCGTGGGTGTTCCACCTCTCCACGGGCTCTTGCAACAACTGCGACATAGAGGTGATCGACGCCCTGACCCCGCGCTTCGATGCGGAGCGCTTCGGGGCGGTGCTCGTCGGCTCCGTCAGGCACGCGGATGCCCTGCTCGTCTGCGGGGCGATGAACCGCAAGTGCGTCCCCCGCGTGAAGCGCATCTGGGAGCAGGCGGCGAAGCCCTGCCTCGTGATCGCGATAGGTTCGTGCGCACTGGGACAGGGCATCTTCCGCGGGAGCTACGCGGTGGGCGAGCCGGTGGATAAGTATCTGCCCGTCTCGGCCTACGTGCCGGGCTGTCCCCCGAAGCCCGAGGCGATACTCTTGGGCGTGGTCAAGGCGCTCGAGGCCCTGAAGGGCAAGTGACGCGAGAGGCGGACATGGGCGGTTCGAACGACAGCGCTGAAACGATAGCGGCCGAGCTCTCCCGGCGGTTCGGCTCGAAGCTCCTCGGCAGCGAGGTGCGCTCGGAGAAGCGAGTCTATATCGAGGTCGCCCCGCGCGACTTCCGGGAGATGGCGCTATTCCTCTGGGGCGAAAAGAAGTGCCGCTTCAACATCGCCTCCGGGATGCAGACGCCCTCGGGGTTCGAGGTACTGTACCACTTCTCGTGGAACGAGGGCGACGAGACGGGCCCCGGCGGTGGGAAGGGCGTGGTGGTGTCGGTGCGCGTCAGGACCTCCGAAAAGGAGCGCCCGGTGCTCGTGAGCGTCGCCGACAAGATCAAGGCCTTGGATTTCATAGAGCGCGAGCTGCACGACCTCCTGGGCATCGAGTTCGAAGGCCGGGCCGACCTGAAGCCGCTTCTGGCGGCGGAGGACTGGCCGAAGGACTTCTTCCCGCTCCGCCGCACGGAGAGGCGCGCCGAGCTCGATTACGGAGACATCACGCGATGAGGGCGATCGTCCCCATAGGCCCGTTCCATCCCCTCCAGGAAGAGCCGGAGCATTTCAGGCTCCACGTGGACGGGGAGACCGTGGTCGGACTCGACATAGAGATCGGCTACAACCACCGCGGGATCGAGAAGCTGGCCGAGAGCCGCACCTGGGACCAGGTCGTGTTCCTGGTCGAGCGGATCTGCGGGATCTGCTCGACCTCGCACCCGATCGCCTCCGTGCAGGCGATGGAGGACTGCGGGAAGATCGAGGTCCCCGAGCGCGCCCTCTACATCCGCTCGATCATAGGCGAGCTGGAGAGGCTCCACTCGCACCTGCTCTGGGTGGGCCTGGCGGGGCACTTCCTCGGATACAATACGGTCTTCATGTGGGCCTGGCGCTACCGGGAGCCCGTCTGCGACCTCTTCGAGAAGATCTGCGGGAACCGCCAGCACTACGCGATGATGAAACCTGGCGGCGTCCGCCGGGACATCCCGGAGTCGATGTACGACGAGATCGTCAAGGTCATGGACGACCTCGTGCCCGCGTTCGATCTCTTCAAGGGCGCCGTGCTCGACGACCCCGTGCTCCATGCGCGCCTCAAGGGCGTGGGGGTCCTGACCCCGAAGGACATCCACGACTACTGTGCGCTCGGGCCTACGGCGCGCGCCTCGGGGGTCGCCAAGGACGTCCGGCGCGACCACCCGTACGCCGCCTACGGCAAGGTCGACTGGAACGTGATCACGCACCCAGCAGGCGACGTCTTCGCGAAGGCCGTCGTGCGGGTCCTCGAGTGCTACGAGTCGGCCAAGATCATCAAGCAGTGCGTCCAGAAGATGCCCCGCGGGCCGATAGACTCCGACCCCAAGCAGATCGGCCCCGGCGAGGGGATCGGCCACCACGAGGCGCCGCGCGGCGAGACCTTCCACTACTGCCGCTCGGACGGCTCGAACCGGCCAGTGCGCTACAAGGTCCGCGCGCCGACGTATATGAACTTGCCTACGAACTACAGGGCCGTGATCGGCCAGTCTGTGACGGACGCGACGATCATCCTCGCGGCGATCGACCCGTGCTACTGCTGTACGGAGCGAGTGTCCGCTGTGGACCGCCGCACTGGCGAGCTCAAGTACACGCCGAAGGACCTGATACGGCTCTCGCGAGAGAAGACGGAGCAGCTCCGGCGCGAGTACGGTGTTAAGGAGCCGGTGCTATGAACGTGCTTCGCGACCCGCTCCTGGTGCCGATCTGGGTGCCGCTGGTGGCAGGCATCCTCGCCTTGTTCATACCCAGGAAGGCCTCGCCCTTCTCGAAGCTCCTGGCGGCGTCGGTGACCCTCTTCGTCGCGACGTGGTGCGTGATGGTCTGGGCGAGCCCCCAGGTGCTGGGGGGCGTATCGACGGTCGGCATCCCTCCATGGGAGATCGTCGGCCGTTGGGCGAAGCGACCCGCCTTCACGGCCGACGCCCTCTCCGCCTTCGCCGCCGCCGCGGCGGGGGTGCTGGGCTTCATCATGACACTTTTCTCGATCGGCGCCTGCCGCGACGCGGAGATCAACCCCAGGCGTCTGTATTCCTCCATCCTGTTGTCGGTGGGCGCGATCGTCGGCTGCCTCTATTCCGATGATATGGTGGTGGTGGGGCTCTTCTGGGGGTTCCTCGGGATTCCCTTCTACGTGCTCCTCAACCTGACCAACTCCAAGGACGCCGCGGCGGCCGCCAAGAAGGCCTTCATCATCATAGGCGGGACCGACGCCCTGTTCCTGGTGGGGACGGCCCTGGCGTGGCTGGCCACCGGGGGGCACCTGGCCCAACAGGTGACCGAGAAGGGCATGGAGTTCTCGGGCGAGACGCTGAACGTCTGGTTCCTGTTGCGCGGGCAGCTCGCGTTGCACGGGAAGGCCGTCCCGATATCCACGGAAACGGTCCTCGCGACCGGGGCGTTCCTCTGCTTCATGGCGGCGGGGCTGGCCAAGGCCGGGGCGATGCCGTTCCACACCTGGTTGCCCGACGTGGCGGCCGCCGCGCCGGCGCCCGTGGTGGCCTTCCTGCCCGCCTCGCTCGACAAGATCCTGGGGATCTATCTCGTAGCCCGACTGTGTCTGACGATGTTCAGCCTGAGCGGGTTCCTCTCCAGTTTGCTGATGGCCCTGGGCGCGGTCACCATAGTGGCGGCGGTTCTCATGGCCCTGATCCAGCACGACCTGAAGAAGCTCCTCGGGTTCCACGCGGTGAGCCAGGTCGGCTACATGCTGCTCGGGATCGGCACCGGCACTTTCGTAGGGGTCGCCGGGGCCCTCTTCCACATGCTCAACAACGCCATTTACAAGGCGGCCCTCTTCCTCACCGCCTCCTCCGTGGAGCGCAGGACCGGCACCACGGAGATCGGCGAGCTGGGCGGTCTGGCGAAGTCCCTGCCGATCTCTTTCGTGACGGCGCTCGTGGCGGCGCTCGCGATCTCCGGCGTCCCGCCGCTCAACGGTTTCGTTTCGAAGTGGATGATCTACCAGGGCGTGGTCGAGTCGGGGGGCGGAGGGTATCTGTGGGTGCTGCTCCTGGCGGCTGCCACGTTCGGAAGCGCCCTGACGCTCGCGAGCTTCGTCAAGGTGGTTTACGGGGTGTATCTGGCGCCGGCGCCCGAGGGACGACAGGAGCGTTCCCGCGAGGGCGAGAACGTCCTGACCATCATCCCGATGGCGCTCCTCGCGCTCGCGTGCGTCGTTTTCGGTATCGCGGCGTTCGTCCTGCCGCTCAGGTGGGGGATCTTCCCGGCGGTCGAACAGGGTCTGAGGCTCGCTGCGCCCGAAACGGCCATCGGTCTCTGGAGGCCTGGCGTGGCGACCGTCCTGATGCTGATCGGGATCGCCGCAGGCGTGGTCGTCTACCTCGCCGGCACGGGTTTCAAGCCGAGGGAGTCCTCCACGTACGTCGGCGGCGAGGTCACTCCGGACTTCCACTTCGGGGGGCCTGACTTCTACGAGACGGTCGCCAGGATCCCGCCGCTCACGGCCATGTACCGGAGGGCCGCCGCTGGTTTCTACGACGTTTACCTGTGGTGCTACGAGAGCGTCCAGTATGCGGGCCGCACGCTCAGCATGCAGCACACAGGCGTTCTATACAGGTACGTCACCTGGGCGCTGATAGGCTTCGTTGTGATGATCTGGGCGCTGCTGAAGTAGCGGGGGAGGCCATGGCGGACCTGCTCACCATACTTCTGGTTCTGATGCTCATAACCGCCATCGCGGCCATCCATATGCCGAGCCTGCTCTCGTGCGTGATATCTCTGGGCGCGCTCGGATTCGGGGCGAGCATCGCGTTCCTCCTGCTGGGGGCCCCCGACGTGGCCATACCCAAGGTGGTCGTGGACGTGATCACGCTCGTCATTCTGATCCGGGCCACGGTCGGCCGGGACATGCACACCGCACTGGAAGTGAGAGAAACCTTCGGCATATCGTTCTCTCTGGTTCTCCTGGCCCTCTTTACGGTGTTCGGGATAGTGGTTTCGCAACACATGCCGCCCTTCGGCGAGGCCGGGATGATGGCCAACGCCGACGCCCCCGGGCATTTCTATCTGGCCGAGGGCCTCAGGTCGTCCGGTTCTCCCAATAGCATCGCTGCGGTGCTCCTGGACTTCCGCGGATACGACACCCTCGGCGAGGCCACGGTGCTTTTCACGGCGCTCATGGGGGCGGTGGTCCTGCTGCGCAAGAAGGCCCGCACGACCGAGAAGGCGGCGGAGGGCCCGCAATGAAGGGCATGTCAGTCATCGTCCAGACGGTTGCCCGCTGGGTCGTTGGCTTCGTCATTCTGTACGGGTTGTGGCTGACTATCTACGGCCACATCTCGCCGGGTGGTGGTTTCTCCGGGGGAGTGGTGGTCGCGGCCGGCTACATCATGGTGATGCTGGCCTTCGGGTCTGGCCAGGCGAACAGGTTCCTCCCCCGACCGGTGGGCAAGACGCTGGATAGCCTCGCTGCGGCTGCCTTCCTGCTGCTCGCCTTGCTGGGGCTGTGGATCGTTTCGCAGGGACGGCAGCCCGGGACGGCCTTCTTCGCCAACTTCGTCCAGGCCAACCATCCGGGCAGTCCCCACGAGGTTTTCAACGCCGGGATCATCCCGCTCGCCAACCTGGCCATCGCCGTGAAGGTCGCCGTGTCGTTTGCAGTCGCCTTCGGCGTGATGTCGGCGTGTCGGTTGAAAGGCGGCGGTCAGTTCGAGAGCGAGGAGGAGTAGATGCTGATTTACGTCCTCATAATGCTGCTCTTTGCGGTGGGGCTTTACGGAATAAGCAGTCAGGGCAACATAATCAAGATAGTGGTTTCCCTCGCTATCCTCGAGGATGCCGCCAACATCCTGCTGATCGTGCTGGGCTACAGGAGGGGTGGCATCGCGCCCATCAAGGCCACGGATCAATCGGTGGCGGAGTTCACTGCGCGGGCGGTGGATCCGCTCCCTCAGGCGATGGTACTGACGTCCATCGTGATCGGTCTGGGCGTGACTATGCTGCTAGTGGCCCTGGCCATCAGGCTCTATCAGCGCTACGGGACCTACGATATCGCCGAGATGAAGCGGCTGCGGGGCTGAAAAATGGTTGATACGGGGCTCATCCCTCTCGCCGTTGCCATTCCGCTGGGTGCGGGGTTTCTGATACCGCTCGTACCCAAGAAGGCTGTTCGCGTGGCGGACGCCCTGGCAGTCATTGCCGCTACGGGCATAGGGGCGGTGGTCGCAGGAATGTTCGGATTGCTCCGGTCCGACGCGGAGCATTCGATCGTCTACGCCGTGGGCGGTTGGAAGCCCCCGTTCGGCATCTCGATGGTGCTGGACAGCCTGAGCTGGCTGATGCTGGCCGTCATCGCTGGGGTCGCCCTGTGCTCGGTGGTCTACGCCACCCAGTACATGGATACCTACACGGCGCGAGGCAAGTTCTACGGCCTCTTTTTCCTCATGGTGGCCGGGATGTGCGGGGTGGTGCTTACCGGCGACCTGTTCAACATGTACGTCTTCATGGAGGTGGCCGCGATATCGTCCTACGCGCTCGTGGCCTTCGGGTGCGAGGCGGAGGAGCTGGAGGCCTCGTTCAAGTACGGGGTGCTGGGATCGGCGGCGTCCTTCCTGGTGCTCTTCGCGCTCGCCATGCTCTACGGCCGCTTCGGGACGGTGAACCTGGTCCATCTGAGCGAGAAGATACACGCTGCGCCGCCGGAGGCGGGCGGGGTGGTCACCTTCGCCGAGATCCTGATGGTCGCGGGGTTCGGCCTGAAGGCGGCCCTGGTGCCGTTCCACGCGTGGCTGCCGGATGCGCATCCATCGGCGCCGACGCCGGTCTCGGCCATGCTTTCGGGCGTCCTGATCAAGGCGGTGGGAGTTTATTCGCTCGCGCGCATGGTGTTCAACGTCTTCGGGTTGACGCCCGATGTTTCCTATACGCTGATGCTGGTGGCTGCGCTCTCCATGGTGGGCGGGGTGCTCCTCGCGGTCATGCAGTGGGACTTCAAGCGCCTCCTGGCGTATCATAGCATTTCGCAGATCGGATACGTAGTGCTCGGGATAGGCCTCGGAACCCCGCTCGGCGTGATGGCGGGCCTGTTCCATCTGGTCAACCATTCGGTGTTCAAGTCTCTCCTGTTCCTGAACGCCGGCGCGGTCGAGCGGGCGACGGGCACTCGCCGACTGGACGAGATGGGTGGGCTCAGTGAGAAGATGCCGCTCACCGGCGGCACCTCGATGGTGGCGTCCATGTCGATCGCGGGGCTTCCGCCGTTCAACGGTTTCTTCAGCAAGACGCTGGTGATACTGGCCTGCGTGGAGGCCGGGCGCTACGGCTTCGCGCTCCTGGCGGTGCTGGGGAGCGTCCTGACGCTCGCCTCGTTCCTGAAGGTGCAGAAGTACGGTTTCTTCGGCGACGTGGCCGAGAGGTGGAAGAACGTCCGTGAGGCGCCGGTCCTCATGTCAGCGGCCATGCTTGTGCTGGCGGTCGCGTGCCTGGGGCTCTCGCTCCTGGTGGTGCCCGGGATCCGGGACATAGTCCTGGTTCCGGCCGGCCAAGTGTTGCTTGCGGGGGCCAAGGGCGTGACGACCCTGGCATCGGCGCCCTAGAGCGGGACGAGGGATCGAGATGGCGAGGCGCGTCGGGGCCTTTCTGGCAGCGTACGTCGTCTGGGTGCTTCTGGTCTTCCCATACGATACTGGCCGGAGCAAGGTAGGTCTTCCGGCGTGGGACGTCCAGGGTTTGCTCCTGGGACTCGGCGTGGCCTTGGTGGTCGCGCTCCTCCTGCCGCCGCAGCTCACGCGAACGCCTGCCAGGTTCCTGAATCCTGTGCGGTGGTTCTGGGGAGTGGTCTATCTGCCGGTTCTCTTCTATCATATCGTCAGGGCGAACCTCCAGGTGGCGTACATCGTGCTGCATCCTGAGCTGCCCATTCGCCCGGGCGTAGTCAAGGTGAAGACGGGGCTCAAGTCGCCCTCCGCGAGGGCTGCCCTGGCGAACTCCATCACGCTCACGCCGGGCACGCTCACGGTGGACATAGACGAGGCGGAAGGCGCGCTGTATGTCCACTGCCTCCAGGTGGGTGCTACGAGCGTGGAAGACGCGACGCGCGAGATAGTATCGAAATTCGAGCCGTTGCTCCGGCGGGTGTTCGAATAGGGACGGGAGAGCCATGACGTTCTGGCAGACTTTCCTCTGGTTCATGGTTGGCGGCCTGGCCCTGTGCGCCGCCATGTGCATATTCCGCATAGTCAGGGGACCCACGCCACCGGATCGCACCGTGGCGATCGACATCCTAGGGGTGATCCTGGTGAGCATGTGCGCCGTGGTCGCGCTCCTCACGGGACGCGACTTCCCGATGACGATAGCGATCGCCTGGTCCCTGCTCGCGTTCATAGGCACCACAGCCCTCGCGAAACATCTCGAGGGGAGAAGCTTCGATGACTGAGCTCGTCGCTGCCGTGTTGCTCGCGGCCGGGCTTGTGTTCAACTTCCTGGGTTGCCTGGGCCTGGTGCGGTTGCCGGACGTATACACGAGGCTACAGGCCTCTACGAAGTGCGTCACCCTGGGGACGTGTCTCATACTCCTGGCCGTGATCGTGGCCACGGGGGTCGGCTCCGCGGCCGCCAAGGCCCTGATAATCGGCGCGTTCATATTGCTCACCTGCCCCACGGCGGCTCACGCCCTGGCCCGCGGCTCCTACAGGTCGGGTATCAAACCGACTCCGAGCGTGGTGGATGCCTATGGCGACGCGATAGCGAGCGAGTGCGAGCCGGCAGGGAGCGGAGGCAACAATGAGAAGGCCTAAGCTCCGCGAGCTCGTCCACGCGGTGAAGGCGGTGCTGGCCGGGCCGTATACATCGGCCTTTCCGGCCGAGATGCCCGAGGTTCCGGACGGCTTCCGTGGCGCGCCCGAGTACCACGAGGCCGATTGCGTCGGTTGCGGGGCCTGCGCCCAGGTCTGCCCGGCCCGCGCGATATCCATGACCGACGACGCCGCGAAAAAGGTCAGGCGGCTCGCAGTCCGCTATGACCTCTGCATCTTCTGCCAGACCTGCGAGCGCGCGTGCATCACGAAGAAGGGCATCCAGCTCTCGAAGCGATGGAACCTGGTCACGACCGATCGCTCGACGCTCGAGAACAAGGTCGAGAAGGAGCTCGTCCTCTGCGAGGACTGCGGCGAGGTGATCGGGGCGCGGGACCACCTCGTCTGGGCCGCGGAGAGGCTCGGGCCGCTCGCCTTTGCCAACCCCGGCCTGATGCTGGCCAAGCTCAGGTCGCTCGGGCTCGACGGGCCCGTCCCGCCCCCGGCGGGGCGTCCGCTCGTGCGCGGGGACAGGCTCCGCATCCTCTGCCCGCGCTGCCGCCAGGAGCTCTCTCTGGAGGCATAGGGCGGGTCGCTGCCCGGGTGCGCGTTCCCGCGGGTAAGTCCAGGCCTCCGATACACCCTTCGTGCCGGGTCCCCTCGTTCGGACCGAACGGCAGTTGAGGCAGACACGAGGTCCCTGTAGCATGAGCCGCGATGGCTCTCCAGCTCAGGGTGCGCCGGACGCGGCCCCGCGTGTACATCTCGGACGAGCTCCTGCCGGAGATCATCCGCAGGTCGCAGACCACGCACGTGGAGGAATGGTCCGAGCTCGTCGTCTGGTCGCGCGGGATCGCCAAGACTTCTCCTGCCTACAGGCTCAGGCCGGAGCGGCTGCCCGACAGGGCCAGGCGGCTGGCCTTCATGTGTGCGGTGAGGCGCGACCCCAAGGAGCTGGAGCTCGCCCTGGAGCTCGCCCCGGCCCTCGCCGCGCTCGAGCCGACGCCGGCGGGCGTCGAGGCCCTCGCGCAGCTCTACGACTCGCTGCGTGCGGTGCTTCCGGAACGTCTGGCGCAAGACTGCGCCGCGTCGCTCGCCGAGGGCGCGCGGAGACTGCACAGCGAGCGCGTGCGCGGGAGGCCCCTCCTCTCGGATGCGCGCTCCGAGGCCATAGCGGCGATCCTAGCCGCCGGGATCGCGCTGTACGGGGAGAGCCCTGCCGCGGCGGAGCTCATCGGTGCGGGTTTCCTGCCGATGCGCGATCTGGCCGAGACCATGCGCTTCTTCCTGGAGCAGGACGGCGGCTTCCCGCTCGGCTGGGGCGCGAGCCTCCCCCACGCGGGGGCGCTTCCGAAGCTCGCCCTGCTCGCGGAGACCGGGCTCGGCCTCGCGAGGGAACCGTCGCCGCACCTCGCGCGATACGCCGACTTCCTGGAGGCGGGGCTCCGCCCCTGCCCGCCCGGCGCGAAAGGCGGTCCCGTGTGGGCGGACGGCTCCTCTACCGGCCCGAGGCTCGCCGATCTCTGGCGCGTCCTCGCGGAGGCAGCCCCGGCGAGTCCCGCAGCCAGGCGGCTCCTCAAAGCCACGAGGCTTCCGGGCTGTCAGGACGAGAAGATACTCTTCGACGCGAGGACCGCCCCTGCGGATGACGCCCCTGCAGCTCCGCCCTCGCGGCCGCGCGCGATCCTCTTCGAGAGGGCGGGAGTCGCGCTCTTCAGGGAGCCGCTGGACACCTTCCCCGCCGTCGAGGTCGTCGCGCGGTGTCCCCGGTGGGCGCTCACCGGCGGGGAGGCGCCCCGGCCGGGGAGTTTCTCGATAGCATTCGGCGAGGACCTCGTGGTCGCCGGCGCCGACGCGCCGAACGGCCCGATCGTCCGCCCGACGGGCGGGGATGCGGCTCGCGCAGAGGCGCGCTTCCCTCGAACCAGGCGCGAGCTCGACTCGGACGGGTTCAGGATCTCCGAGATCGTCGGCATGGAGTCCCTTGGCGCGGCCTTGCCTGCCGGTTCGGCGGTCGGGTTCGACTTGCTCGTGGCCGACCTCTCCGCGGCCCACGCCGCCGCGGCGGGATCGGTGGTGCGGCGGTTCATGTTCATGAGAGGGCTTCCGCTCTGGCAGGGGGGCGCGCTCGTCGTGAGCGACGCGGTGCGGCTGGCGGCCGGCCCCTGCGAGGCGATGGCCGTGGTCCACCTGGCCGCCAGGCCGGAGATCGTGCGCAGCGCCCCCGGCGAGACCTGCGCGAGAACGGTTCGCGGAGGGGCGGCGCTCTGGTCGTTTGTATTACTCCCGCCCGACGCAGAGGTCCGGCTGGCCGAGGTTCCGAGGCCCGGCCTGGCGCAGACCGTCGCCTGGAGACTCGAGCTCGTGCCCCCGGCGGCCGCGGGCGCCGTGCGCGAAGGGAAAGACGCGGCGCGTCCGGGCGCGCCCCTGGACTTCTGTCAGGTCTTCTTTGCGGGTCCCGCCGGGGGCGGCGCGCCCCGCTGCGGGCGCCTCGAGTCTGAGGGCGCGGCCGCGCTCGACGTGGCGGGAAGCGCGCTCGTGCTCTGCGGAGCCGACGCGAGGCGCGTCGAGGCGGTGAGCTCCGGGGCTCTCCGCGGTATTGCGGTCATCGGGCTCCCGCCATCGGCGACCGTGCGGCTGCAGGTGGCAGGGGAGGAGCCCGTCGAATCGCACGCCTCCGCCCTGGGTGCGGCGTTCCTGCCCGTGCGCGTCCCGCACGTGACGGGGTTTGTCCTGGAATGCACCCCTTCGACGCCTCAGCCGCAGAACCTCGGCGGCGGACCGGCGGGTCGAACAGAGGGCGCGGCGGAGGACGCAGGGCACGGCGACACCGAGTCCGGTCGCGGCCCGTGACCTCTTCGACACTGCCGCGATCGCAGCCGCCCGCGCGGCGCGAGCTTTCCGCCTACGCGCCCCACCGCCTCCCCTCGTCGAGCATCGCCAGATAGTTGTCCACCGGGATGTAGTTCGCCACGCTGTTCCCGGTCCCGAGGCAGTAGCCGCCCCCGCTCATGCAGGCGTCGAGCGTGCGCCTGACGCGGCGTCGCACGTCCTCCTCGCTCGCGCGACAGAGGAAGTCCACGTCGATCCCGCCGAGGAGCGCTATGCGCTGGCCGTAACGGCGCTTGGCCTCGACGACGTCCTCTATCGTGTCCTCGAAGGAGTGCTTGCCGTCTATGCCCACATCGTCGATCAGTTCGTCCATGATCTGGCTCAGGTTCCCGCAGGCGTGGAGTATGTACGGCCTCCCCGCCGCGTGCGACATCTCCGCCATGAGCCTGTGCCCGGGGAACACGAACTCGCGCAGATCGGCGGGGCTCACGAGCGGCCCCGAGCGGAAGCCCATGTCGTCCGAGCCCCAGACGAGCTTTACCCGCTCGAACCGGAGCAGGCGGGCGATCACGACGCGGTATATCTCCAGGAGCCTGTCCGCGATCGAGCGCACAAGGTCGCGCTGGTCGTACAGGGCGAAGCACAGCGTCTCGTAGCCCATCAGCCAGGTCAGGAGCTCCGCGAAATGGGCGAAGCCGCCGCTCCCCACGATGCACATGCCTTCCGGCAGGTTCTCCGAGAGCCACTCGAGCGACCTGGTCGAGGCACGTTCGGGGTCCGGCCAGGGATAGCTGCGGAACTCCTCCCACGTGGTGATCGGCCCCTTGTGCTCCTCCATGAAGTTGCGTCCGCCCTCGCGGGCCAGCTCGGCCGTGTCCTGCGTCCGGACATGCCTTAGTGGCATGTCCAGGCCGTCCAGGCTGCACCGGACGTAGTCGTAGCCGAGGAACGATTGTACAGCGATTTCCTTCCTGAGCGCGAAGAAAGGGTCGGCCGGGTCGAGTCCGCGCAGGAGTCCGAACCTCCGGCAGATCTCGTCCTTGATCTCGCCGTCCAGGAAAAGCTCGATGAAGTGGACCCTGGCCGGCGTTCCCTCCCGTCTGATGCACCGCAGGAAGCCGCGCCAGTCAGGCTCGACGTGGACATTGAGAAGCCCGCTCACGCCGGACCTCCTCTCCGCCCGCAACCTGGGCGCGTCGAGGATGCCACCGGGTCCTGGCCGCCAGTGGAGCGACGACCGGCGAGTCCCGGTTCTTCAGGCTCCGACCCGACCATTCCCCCGTGGCGACGGCGGCAGACGTCGCGCCATCAGATCTCGTCACGCGGGAAAAAGCACCTGCGAGCAGCGACGATATCGCTTCGATCTCGGGCTGTCCCCGGTCGCACCCGGGCCGATCCGGTCTGGTGTCTCGCCGTACGCCGCGTACTCGCAGCTCCTTCGGCGGATCATTTCCGGAGCCCGCGATGGCGCGTGCGATACCTCCTCGTGCGGTAGCGCTTCCTGAGGACCCTCGACTTCATAGCAGCCTCCAAGCCGGGCTGAACGACGACTATGCGCGCGGCCCGCTCCAGGACCTCGCCCCCCTCGGAACGCCCAGCCCAGGCGGTCGAGGCCAGACTATCCTGCGTTGGACCCGTGTCAAGGGCGGTCCTCGCTCGACGCTGCCTGGGCTTGACTACCGCCGCCTTTCTGCGCAGACTTCGCAGCGGGTCGGGCGGCGATGCGCCCGGCGGCGCGTTCGGAGGAGGCTTACATGGCAGAGACGGCCGGCGCTAAGCGGTACGCGATCTTCGAGGACGGCGGCAAGCAGTACCGCGCCGAGGAGGGCGCGCTCATCCGGCTCGACCGCAAGCAGGTCGCGGTCGGCGGCGAGATCACGTTTCCGAAGGTGCTCCTGATCGGCGGCGAGAAGCCCAAGGTGGGTCGCCCGACGGTGAGCGGCGCCTCTGTCGTCGCCGTCGTCGAGGGCGAGGAGAAGGGCCCCAAACTGCGCGGCCGCAAGCGCAGGCTCCACAGCCGGTCGGAGACCCACTGGGGTCACCGCGAGCGTTACACCCTGGTGCGCGTGGCGAGGATCGTCGAGGGCTGAGGCCCTCGCGCTGGTGCGGGGCGCCCGGGGGCTTGCGTGCTCGCGCGTCGGCCGAGGCAGGAGACCCGCCCGCCGAGCGCGCGGGCCGACGGCGCGGGAGGCGCCGTCACGATCCGGAGACTCGCCCCGGCCGACTTCTCGCTCCTGGCGGGCTACGACTGGTCGCCCCTTGTGGCCGAGCGCGACACGATCTACCTCTTCCTCACGCAGGACCATGCTCGCTACTGTTTCGCGGCCGAGGACGGGGCCGGCGGGACGCTCGGCCTGCTCGTGGGCGCGCGCTCGGCGGACGGCCTCTCGGTCTTCCTCTTCCACGTGCACGTGAAGGCGTCCGCCCGCTCGAGGGGCGTGGGTACGGCCCTCGTGCGCGAGCTCGAACTGACGGCCCGCGCCGACGGGGTGGAACGCATCTGGCTCCTCTCGCGCGCCGAGGCCCGGGGCTTCTACGAGAGGCTCGGTTTCCGGGAGGCGCGAGGACTCCTCGCGCCCGAGGCGGCCCGGTACGTCCAGAGGGCGAAGCGCTCCGTCGTAATGGCGAAGGATCTGGGCCAGTCTCCAGGCTGAGCGCAAGACACAGGGAACCGTGTCTTGCATGACTCCGGCGCCTTGCGACGGCCCAGGTCTGCGCGGGGGAAACCCACCCGGGCGAAGAGTTGACCTCGCCAGCGACTGCCGCGGCGTTCGACGCACCCTGGGGGATTCCCCTACAGGGCCGACCGCACGGCAGATGCGGCTAGCCCGCAACTCCCGTCTAGATCGAGACTTGGCGGACGCCCCGGCTCGCGGCGGGCTGGCACGCGGTTTGAGTCAACATCATCGGCGAAAGGAGGCAGGGCCATGAGAACAAGAACAGGGTTCTGGGGCGCGCTCGCGGTTGCGGGGTTCGTCTGGACTGCGCTCGCGGCGGCCGGCGAGGCTCCCCAGGGGACCGGACCCGGCCGCGGCCGGGGGCCGGGCCTCGGCGTCGGCGGGGGCCGCCTGTGCGAGAGGCTCAGGGAGAGGTTCATAGAGAGGGCCGACACCGACCACGACGGCAAGCTCTCCGCGGACGAGCGCAGGGCGGCCTGGGAGGCCTTCGGTCGGCACGCCCCGGAGCTCGCCGAGTGGCTCAAGGCCGCCGACGCGGACGGCGATCTCAGGCTCAGCGACGAGGAGCGGCAGGCCCTGCGCGAGCGCATCCGGCAGAGGCTCGACACCGACGGCGACGGGAAGCTCTCGCCGGAGGAGCTCCGCGCGGGGGCGCGGGCCCTCTGCGAGAGACTCAGGGAACGCATCCGCAACTGGGTGCTCGAGCACTACGACGCAGACAAGGACGGCCGGCTCTCGGACGCCGAGCGCGAGGCCGCCCGGAAGGCGTTCGCGGAGGAGCATCCGCTCCTCGCGGGGTTCCTGGCGAGGCTCAAGGCCCGCTGCGACCTCGACGGCGACGGGCAGGTCTCCGACCAGGAGCGCGCCGCGATCCGCGACGAGATCCGCGAGCGCATCCTGGCCAGGTTCGACGCCGACAAGGACGGCCGGCTCTCGGATGCCGAGCGCGAGGCCGCGCGCGAGGAGTTCAGGAGGCGCTGCCGGGAGAGGATGACGAACCGTCCGCCACGCGGCGAGGGCCGGGGTTGTCCCTGGGGGGACGGTCCGGCCGGTCCGAGGGCTCGGGGCCGGGGACGCGCCCCTATCGAGGACGGGCCTGCGCCCTACCTCGGCGACTGACGAGGGCCTCTCCGAAAGGGAAGGGGGCGCGGCGAGCCGCGCCCCCTTTCGCGTTCTGCGGCCGAACGGGCGGCGGCCTCAGACCTTGGGCACCGTCACCTTCTCCCAGGCGCGCTTCTCGATGGAGCGGTCCACCGCATCGAGCACGCACTGGACCTTGAGGCCGTCCATGAAGTCCGGCTCGATGGGCTTGTCCTTGGTGATCGCGTCTATCATGTCCGCCACCTCGTTCACGAAGCAGTTCTCGTAGCCCAGGACGTGCCCCGGCGGCCACCAGCGCCCGGCGTAGGGGTGCACGCCCTCGGTGGCCAGGATCTTCTTGAACCCGCGCGCGTTCTCGGGGTCCTTGCGCGAATAGACGTAGAGCTCGTTCATCTCCTCGAAGCACCAGTAGAGCGAGCCCTCGGAGCCGTTGATCTCGATGCGGTTGAAGTTCTTGCGGCCCGTGGCGAAGCGGGTCGCCTCGAAGGAGCCCAGGGCCCCGTTCTCGAACCGGCAGAGGAAGAGCGTCGCGTCGTCCACGTCGACCTTCTCGGTGCCCTTGCCCGCGGTAGCGGTGAGCCCGACGGCCTTGCCCTCGGCCGGGCGCTCCTTGATGAACGTTTCGTTCATCCCGATCACTTCCTTGATGTCTCCGACCAGGTAGCGGGCCATGTCGACCAGGTGCGCCCCCAGGTCCCCGTGGGCGCCGGAGCCCGCCTGCTTCTTCCTGAGCCTCCAGTTCATGGGGAACTTGGGGTCGACGAGCCAGTCCTGGAGGTAGGTCGCGCGGACGTGGTGGACCTTTCCGAGGAGCCCGCCGTCCACGAGCTGCTTCGCCAGGCCTATCGCCGGGCACCTGCGGTAGCTGAATCCGATGAAGTTCTTCACCTTCGCCGCGCGTGCGGCCTTCACCATCTCGACGCCCTCCTCGGCGGTGAAGGCGAGCGGCTTCTCGCAGAAGATGTGCTTGCCGGCCTTCGCGGCGGCGACGGCGACCTCCTTGTGGACGATCGATGGCGCCGAGATGTCGACGAGCTGCACGTCGTCGCGCTTGACGACATCCTGCCACTTGTCGGTGCTCAGCTCCCAGCCGAACCGCTCGGCGGCCTCCTTCGCCTCGTCGGCCACGAGGCCGCAGATGATCTTCATCCTGGGTTTCGCGTCCAGGTTGAAGAACTTGGACACGACTGCGTACGCGTTCGAGTGGGCCTTGCCCATGAACCCGTAGCCGACCAGCCCTACGCCGATCTCCTTCATAGTCCGCCCCTCCCTATCCTCAGGCGGCGGCCCCCCCGCCGCTCGCCTTTTCAGAATCTCACGACCGAACCGCTTTCGCAAGCCTGGATCGTCCGGAAGACCATGTTCAGGCTCCTCAGGTTGTCGCGCACGTCCGTCTCGAAATCGCGGCCGGAGTCCAGGGCCTCGAGGAACCCCGCCAGAACCGCCTCCTGGCCGTGGTAGACGGCGTTCACCGGGGGGACTTCCTCCATAGTGCCCCCCACGGGCTCCAGCACCACCCTGCCGTCCTTCCACTCGACGACGCCTCCGGTGCAGTCGAAGCGCCACTCGCCGCCCCAGGGGGTCTCGCGAGCTTGCGCGCACCAGCTCGCCGAATACGCGCCGACCGCGCCCCCGGCGAAGCCGATCACCTGGGCGACGGAGGCGTCGCCTTCGAACCAGCTCCAGGGCGGGTTGAAGGACTTCGCGAAGGTCCACTCCGGCTCGCGGCCGAGGAAGAAGCGCATCAGGTCGTAGTGGTGGATGGACATGTCCACCAGGAGAGGATAGCGCATGCTCTTCCGGTACGAGATCTCGCCGCGCGGCCCGCGGTGGAAGCTCGCGGTGAAGGACTCCGGCTCTCCGAGCCGGCCGCTCCGCAGGACCTCGCGCACCGCCATCGCGTGCGGTTCGTAGCGATAGTTCTGGCTCACTGCGAGCCGCCTGCCGGTGCGCTCGGCGGCCAGGGCCATCCGCTCAGCCTCCTCCATGCTCGGGGCGAGCGGTTTCTCGACGAGCACGTGCGAGCCGGCCTCGAGCGCCGCGATCGCCACGTCGGCGTGTGAAGACGGGGGCGTGACGCAGACCACGATCTCCGGCCTCACCGCCTCGAGCGCGGCGCCGAGCGACACGAAGCGTTGCGACTCGTCGAGCCCTAGCTCGCCTCCGCGCGCAGCGAGGACGGAGGGGTCGGTGTCGACGAGCCCCGCGAGCTCGATCCCCATAGCCCTCGAGCCGGTCAGGACCGCCGACCAGCGCCTTCCGAACCCGCCGGCCCCGACCTGGAGCACTCTCCGCACCGCGCACGGCCCCCAGAACGTGGACCGTGACAGGTTTATCGGCGCCCGCAACCCCTGTCAAACGACGCGACTCGCCGAGCCGCGCGCCCGACCGGGCGCGGCACCTCCGTCGGCAGGGAGGCCGGCCGCTTTCCCGCGGGGTTGCGGTCGGCCGCCCGCGGGCTTAGGATCGGGTGCATGGACGAACTCGCTCTGGTCGACTGGATCACTCGACACTCGCGGTCCCTCGGGCCGCTCGTCAAGGTGGGGCCCGGCGACGACTGCGCTGTGCTCGCTGGGACCGGCCGCGAGGATATCCACTTCACGATCGACGAGGTCGTGGAGGGGACTCACTTCAGGCTGGCAGGTAGGGGGCTCGGTCCGCGAGCCTCTGGGCGCGACGTCGGCTACAAGGCCCTCGCGGCCGCGGTGAGCGACCTCGCCGCGATGGGCGCAAGACCCATCGCCGCCGTGGCCGCCGCCTCGCTCCGCAAGGGCATGGCAGGCACCTTCGGCCGGGCGATCCACCTGGGGCTCACCGCGGCGGCGCGCGACTCCGGCTGCCCGCTCGTCGGAGGCAATATCTCCGAGACCGCGGGTCCGATCGCAGTGACGGTCGCCGCGATCGGGTGCGCGCCGGAGGGCTCGTGCTTCCTCCGGAGCGCGGCGCGCGTCGGGGACGCCGTGTTCGTGACCGGCGAGCTCGGCGGGTCGATCCTGGGCAGGCACCTGCACCCGGTGCCGCGCTTCGCCGAGTCCAGACGCCTCCGCGAGCTCGGAGGCGTCCACGCGATGATGGACGTGTCGGACGGGCTCGCGCTCGACCTCTGGAGGCTCGCCCGCGCGAGCCGGGTCGGGGCGGCGATCGACGCCGCGCGCGTGCCCGTGTCGCCGGACGCGAGGAGACTCGCGCGGCTCACCGGGAAGAGCGCCCTCGAGCACGCGCTCTCCGACGGCGAGGACTACGAGCTCCTCTTCACCGCGTCGAGCGCGGCGGCGGAGAGGATCGAGCGGCTCTGGGACCTCCCCACCCGCCTGAGCAGGCTGGGCGAGATCGTCCCGCGATCCAAGGGCCTTCTCATCCGCGAGGGCGCCCGCCTGCGGAGGCTCGAGCCCGCCGGCTACCGCCACCTCTAGCGGATGGACGCGGCCATGGGTGTCGTCTTCGTCTCAGGCTCGCCCGGAGAGACGCGCGCTTTCGGCGCAGAGCTCGCGCGGCTCCTGCCCGACGGAGCGGTCGTCGCGCTCGTGGGGGAACTCGGCGCCGGGAAGACCGTTCTCGTCCAGGGGGCGGCCGAGGGCATCGGCGCGGGGCGTGGCGAGGGCGACGACGAGGGCGTGACGAGCCCGACCTTCGTTTTGGTGAAGCACCACGTCGGCGACTCGGGGCGGGTCCTGATCCACGTGGACGCCTACCGCCTGCGGGGTCCGAGCGATCTCGCGGACATCGGCTCGGACGATTTCCTCGGCAGGGAGGGGATCGCCTTCGTGGAATGGGCCGACAGGGTCGAGGCGGCGCTTCCGCGGCCCTACCTCCTGGTGCGCGTCCGGCACGAGACGACACGTTCGCGAAGGATCGAGCTGGAGGGGGTCGGAGAATCCTCGCAAGCGCTCCTCGAGGCCGCGGCGAAGGCGGCGGCGCGTTCGGGCGCGACCTGAGCCGGCCGGTCTTCAGTGCGCTCGGCTGTGTGCCAGGGCGTACTCCGACGGCGACATGCCGGAGTACTTCCTGAACGCGCGAGCGAAGTAGCCGGGGTCGGAGTAGCCGACTCGGCTGCCGACCCAAGCGATCTTGTTCCCGCCCTCCCTCAGGAGCCACTTCGCCTTCTCCATCCGGGAGCCGGTGAGATACTTCAAAGGGGAGAGGCCGAAGCGTCTCTTGAAGAGCCTGCAGACGTGCTCGTAGCTCGCGCCGAGCGACCCGAGGACATCCGTCACGGACTCCTCGCCCGGTCGCATACGGTCGAGCGCGGCCTTGGCCGCGAAGGCGAGCTCTCCGCCACGCGTGGCCGCATGGACGGAGCGGCTCGCCGCCTCGGGCAGGAAGAGATGGAGCAGTATCTCCAGGAGAAGCGCGCGGCAGGACAGCCGGTCGCGCTCGAGCCCCGTCCTCCAGCGGAACTCCAGGGCCTGCAAGAGATCGCTCACCGGCGACGAGGGGGCGAACCGACCCTCGAGCACGCCTTTCGGGACGAAATCCGGCGCGCGCCGGAGCTGGCGGCGGCTGAACGACGCCGGGGGGAAGGCCCAAGGCCGCTCCGGGCACGGCCCGGGCCGCCACGTCCAGTCGAAGTGGACACAGGAGCGAAAGACGGGGCTATCCCCGGCGTACGTGACGTGGCGCATCCCCGGCGGCACCACGAGGAACCGCCCGGGCGGGCAACGGAACGTGGCGCCCTCCACCTCGACGAGGCAGACGCCCTCCGTGAAGACGACGAGCTCATGATCCGCGAGAACCCTCGCCGGCTCGACCGTGCCGGGGGCCCAGCGGCCCCGCCACACGATGTGGACCCTGGGGTCGATTCTCTCGAGCCAGTGGCCGGGAGACCGGGCCTGAGCTGATGTCATAATTGTCCCATATAAGTCAGAAAAAGGCCATTGTTTCGCTTCGCGGAATCATCCATGATATGAGAAAAGGCGTGTGGGTCAACATAATCCTAAATGCATATCGTCACTTGACAATACATGCCTATCGGGTTGACGAAGAGGCCCCCGGCCTGTGGTCGCCGGCCCGGACTGCGCCCTCCGCGCGGGAAAGGACCGGAGTTGCTGATGCACGCCTGTGGGGCTCCGACCGCAATGCGACAGGGTTCGCCACCGCGTAACTGCGGCGCGTGCCGCTCGGCACCTGGCGCAAGAGCCGTGCCGGTGACGCCCCCGGCACGGCTCTTGCGCTCCTGGTGCCGCGCCATTCGCGAAGGCTCGGGGCCGCGCAATGACCTCCCTGACGGCCCCCGCCCGATGCGGGCCGTCAGGGAGGTCATTGCAGCGTATGGAACCGGTCTCGTCGCGCGTCACGGTTGCCTCAGCCGAACCCGGGTCCAGTGCCCAACGCACGCGCGACCTCGCGCATGGGACGCGACTCGGAGCCCTCTGGCCTCATGGGAGGATGTAATGGGTTGTCTGAACTGAGCAGGAACGCGGTGGGGGTGGAAGCATCCCAACCCGTTGTGGGCTGAGGGAGCTCAGTTGTTGAGTGACGATAAGCAGTTAATCCTATAGGCCGTCCGTCCAGAAAGGACCGCCGTGGAAAAGGTGAGACTGGGCCGTACGGGTCTGGAGGTCAGCAGGCTCGGTCTTGGGGGGCTTTTCGTGTCCTCCTACGGGGGCCAGTTCGAGGAGTCGAGGGCCGCGATCCGCAGGGCGCTGGAGCTCGGCGTGAACTACATCGACACGGCCCCCACGTATGCCAATAGCGAAGAGGTCATCGGCAAGGCGCTCGCGGGCGTCCGTACGCCGCTCGTCATCTCCACGAAGCTCGGCGGCAGACCGCATCCCTTCGACCCCAAGGACCCCGCCGCGCTGCGGCGCTCGTTCGAGGAGAGCCTGAGGCTTCTCGGGAGGGACCGCATCGACATCCTGATGATCCACGAACCAGATCGCCCTGGTCAGTACGACTGGTGGACGGACTGGGACGGGGTCCGGGGCCCGGTGATGGACGTCCTCGGCGAACTCATGGCGAAGGGGCTCGTGGGGCACGCGGGCATCGGGGGCACGACCGCCTACGAGCTCGCGCACTTCGTCAGGAGCGGCAAGTTCGACGTCGTGCTCACGGCGTTCAACTACAGCCTCCTCTGGAGGGAGGCCGAGCATGCCGTGCTCCCAGCGGCGAAGGAGCTCCGCCTCGGGGTCGTGGCCGGCTCGCCTCTACAGCAGGGGGCCCTCGCGCGCCGCTACGACGACGAGGTCGAGCGCGGCGCGCCGTGGCTCAGCCCCCCGAGGAGGCAGCAGTACAGGGCGCTGTATAAGTTCCTCGACGAGCTCGGCGTGCCGCTGGCCGAGCTCGCGCTCCGCTTCGTGATCTCCAACCCGGCGATCCACTGCGTGCTCACCGGCGCGAGATCCGTGGCCGAGGTCGAGTCGAGCGTGCGGGCCGTCGAGAAGGGCCCGCTGCCGGCCGACGTGCTGGCGAGGCTCGACGAGATAGCGGCGATGGTACCTTTCAGACCCTTCGAGGAGCCGTTCGGACTCCCCTTCGGGGGCAGGCGGAGCGGGCCGGGCATGGCACGCTGATCGGCAGGGAGGGTTCGCTCAGTGAGGGCAGCGATCGTCGAGAGACCAGGCGAGCTCGTCGTGCGGGAGCTCCCCGACCCCGTCCCGGGCGAGTACGAGGCCCTGTGCGAGATACTCTACGGAGCGACCTGCACCGGGACCGACCAGCACATCATCGCGGGGCGGTTCCCGTTCCCGTGCTTCAGGTATCCGACGATCCTGGGCCACGAGAGCATAGGCCGCGTGGTCACGGTCGGCCGGAAGGTGCGCTCGTTTCGGCCGGGCGACCTGGTGACCCGCGTCGGTGCGCCGCCCGTGGGAGGAGTCGACTCGAGCTGGGGCGGCTTCGCTGAGCTCGGCCTCGCGCTCGACTACAGGGCCATGAAATGGGACGGCCGACCGCGGAGCGAGTGGGACCGCGGCCGCGTGAACCAGGTGTTGCCGCCCGGGATCGATCCTGCGGGCGCGACGATGATCATCACCTGGCGCGAGACGCTCAGCTACGTCACGCGCATGGGCCTGCGGGCGGGTTCGCGGGTGCTCGTGATCGGTTCGGGCGGAACGGGGCTCTCCTTCGCCGCGCACGCCAGGAACGCCGCCGCGGAGATCGTCGCGATGGCGGGCTCCGGTGCGAGGCGCGCCGCCGCGGAGTCGCTCGGCGTGCGCGCGTTCGCAGACTACCGTTCGGCCGACGCGCCCGAGCTCCTCGGCCGAGCGTGCGAGGGCGGCTTCGACATCATGGTGGACGCCGTAGGGCGCGCGGGGACGCTGGACAGATTCTTGCGCCTCGCCGCACCGGGCGCGGTGGTCGGCATCTACGGTGTGGACGAGTACGGCTCCTGCTCGATCCGGCCGCAGACCGCCAGGGCGAGCTTCACATTCTACAACGGGGGATACGACGAAGAGGAGGCCCACGACAGGGTCGTCGCCATGCTCGCCGATGGGAGGCTCGACCCGCGCCAGTTCCTCGACATGGCCCATCCCTATCCGCTCGCGGAGGTGGCCAGGGCCTTCGAGGCCGTCAGGGAGCGCCGGGCCGTGAAGGCCCTCGTCAAGCTCGCCTGAGTCCGCGCCGCTCAGCGTCGAAGCCACCTGAGAAGCGAGCAGGCGACCGACCAGAGCTCTTCCGCCCTCCAGCGGAGGGAGCCCGCGCGGAGCTCCCGTCCCAGTCTCCGCCTCGACGCGACGCGGCCGAGCACGTGCCGGAGCGGGACGAGTCGGCCCGCGCCCCGCGTGCCGTCGCCCTTGAGGATCGCGCAGTCGCCGCGGAGGCCCACGACCCTGTGCGCCGCGAGCCCCCCCTCGTGCGCGAAGACCACGAGGTCGAGGAGGCGCACGCGGCCGGCGCGCAGGGGCTCGACGCTCACCTCGTCGAGCGGCCTGAGGAAAGGCCTCATGCTCGTGCCCTCGACGCGGAAGACCGCGCCGGCCGGCGCGAGTCCCACCACCGCGCGAAGCTGCTCGGGCCTCATGCTACTCGAAGGCGATGCCGTCGAACTCGACCGCCGCCGCGCGGGGGCCGCTGTAGACGAGGATGTAGAGTTCGCGCGCCTCCTCGGCGCCGACGACCTCCGAGGCGAACTCCCACCTGGTGGCCTCGCACTTGAAGTCGCGCGCCCGGAGATCCACGGCCATGCCTACCCTGCGGCCGGCCGGGATGGCGACCGGCCGCGACTCGAAGTACCCCGCAGGGGTGCCGAACGCCACGGCGATCTCCACCGGCTCGGACGAGGCGTTCCTCACGCCGAGGCGGAGCCCGGTCTTCCCGCCGGTCGCGACCCCCGCGCGGAGGACGAGCGCGGCCTTGTCCTTCCCGCCGCCCGGCGCGACCGTCACGGCGAGGCCGCCGGACTCGCGCCTGGCGATCTTGACCGGGTTCGCCCACTCCACGGCCGCCCACTCCCCGGACTCGAGGCCCGTCCTCGCCGGAGGGGCCTCCGGCAGGAGCCTCGCCGAGCCCGCCGCCGACTGCGCCTTGCGCGGGAGGCTCGCGCGCGGCCCGGGTTCCGTCGAGCGGTTCGCGGGGAGCGCCGACTCGTCCGTGCTGAGCATGAGCCTGTCGAGCTCGAAGCCCGCCTCGCGCCTGCGGACCTGGATCGTGTGGACGCCCTTCGCGAGCTCCCCCAGGGGCGCGAGTCCCCTCAGCCATATCCAGCCACGCGAGGCCTGCGAGAAATACCCCAGCGCCGCGGACCTGTCCTCGCCGTCGACGCCCACGAAGACCGAGTCGGAGTAGGCCGTCGGTCCGCGGCACCTCAAGGCGACGTAGTACTTGCCGGGAGTCTGGATGCTGACGACGAACGCGAGCTCGCAGCCGGTCTCCCATGTCGCCGCTTGCGCCGGGCCCGCGGGAGCTGCCGCGACCATGTATCCCTCTCCGACATAGCCGGCCGTCGAGGAGGCCGGCGACCACCGGGCGCCGTCGCCCCTGTTCGCGACGGCCGAGAAGCGCTCTGCCTCGATTACGCAGCGGCCCTGCTCCTCGACGTATAGCTCCCCTCCGCCGTCGGGGAGCTTGCCTTCGGGGTGCTCGGGACGACCCGACCCTGCGCGCGCGGAGGCGCGCAGTTCGTCGAGGGACTTCCCGAGATATTTCCGGCCGAGGTACGCCTCGACCGCGGAGCGGTCGGCGTCGGAGAGGGCGGAGTCGTAGACGAGCACTTCTCCGAGCGCGCCCTCGAAGGCGCCGTAGGCCCCGCTGCCGATCTCCCTCGACGCCTGCACGGCCGGCCTGGGCGAGGTGAGCCCCTTCCTGGCGAGCGTCCCGTTCAGGAAGATGCTCGGCTGCTTCGACTCGTAACGCACGACGGCGACCACCGGGTCGCGCCCGAGGCCCCCGCGGTAGACGGCCAGGGCGGGCATAAAGTAGGCGTCATGTTCGTAGACCGATATGCCGTTCGTGCCCATCGAGACGCCGGAGCCGCCGCCTAACGTGGCGCCGAAGAGGTAACGCTGGCCGTGCGTCCCTGACGCGCCCGAGACGGCCTCCTGGTCGATCTCGTGGGGCCGCCTGGCCGCGGCGACGAAGGCGAGCGTGAAGTCGCCCTGCGCCGGGCATTCGGTGAGGACGAGCTGGTCGTTGTCGCCGTCGAACTGGATCGCGGGCCTACCGGCGAGGCCCTCCGGGAGGAACCGCGGCTGCCTGGCGCGCTCCGCCTGCACGGCGCGGATCCGGCCCCCGGACTGATCCGCCCACTGCGAGACGAGCTCGCCGTTCAGCACGAGGCCCGCGTCCGCCCTGAGCCAGAGCCGGAGCCCTCGCGTCGGAGGGGCCCTGTACGAGCTTCCCCCGGCCGCGGCGGCCTCGGCGCGCTCCTTCGCGGAGGCGAGCCTGGTGCCCAATGACGCCAGGAACCGGGTGCCTGCGTGTTGCTTCTCGAACGCCGAGAGCGAGTCGAGCAGGGCCTTCCCCTGGGCGGACGACAGCTTCTGAGGGGCGAGGGCCTTCTCGATCTCGCTCCAGGCCGAGGCGGCGGAGGCCTCTGCGGCCTCGGTCTTGAGGCCGTCTATGGCGCTCCGCACGAACGGCGCCAGCAAATGCGCCCCGGCGAGGCCGAGCGCCTTCTCGGCCGAGGCCGCGTCATGCCTGCCGAGCGCCAGGAGCGCGCGGGCGATCTCGGAATCCCCCCCTGCGGACCACGACTCGGCGAGCTTCTCCTCCTCGTCCGGTGCGAGGTCCGCCCAGCCCACGACGAACCTGCTCTCGCCTCGGACCTCGCCGTTGATGATGACCCGGGCGGCGAGCGTGATTCCGTCCGGCCCGACGGAGACCACGACGCCCTTCCTCGGACCCGATTTGGTCCGCAGCGTGGCCTGGGAGCCGACGAGAAGGCCGGCGGCCTTTTGGATGCAGGCCGCGCGCTCATCCAGGGCGGCGGCCACGCGAGAGGCCGCCCGAAGGAGGTCCGCGAGCGGCCCCTCCTTGCCGCCGGTGCTTGCGAGGGCCTGTTCGGCGAGCCTGCGCGCGGCGGCCTGATCGCCCTTCGCGGCGAGCGAGACGAACTCCGCGCCGAACGCGCGGACCGCCTCATTCGCCTTCGCCAGCGCCGCCGCGCGCGAACGCTCCTCGGCCGCGGCGATGCGCTTCCTCAAGGCCTCGATCCGTCGCGCGGCCTCCCTGCGGACCTGCCCGCAGGAGACGGTCTCGGCCGCCTCCAGGGCGGCGCGCGCGAGCGCCGGGTCTCCATCGGAGAGGGTGCGCTCCGCCTGTGCGAGCGCGGACTCGAGCTTCTCCCGCGCCTCCGCGAGGAGCTTGGCCGCGGCGTCGCGGCGCTCGGGCTCGACCTCGCGGGCGAGCTCCGGGGAGAGCCGCTCGAGCTCCGCGAGTGCGGCGTCGTAATCCCCCGAGGCGGCCGAGCTCCGCGCGCGGGCCCAGGCGTCCTCGAGCGCGGCCAGGGCCTCGTTCCTTCGGCGACTCTCCGAGGAGCGCTCCGGGCCCTCGGCGGCGGGCGCCGGCGGGATGTCCGCGCCCAGGGCCGGGGACGCGACCGCGCCTCTCGGGTCCTCCGGGGCGGGTCGGGAAACTCCTCGTCCCGCCGCTTCCGCCGGCTCGGGCTTGCCGCTGGCCTCGGTAGCTGCGTCCGGCCGGGCGGGAGTGAGCACCACGGCCGCGACGACCGCCGCCGCGACTGCAAGGACGCCGCCGGCGACCAGGGCCGCTCCGCGCCGGCGCGGGGCGGGAGCTCCACCCTCGCGTTCGCGGACCGGGCCCGAAGGGGCCGCTCCGGCCCCCGCCGCGGCGACCGCCGAGCTGGGAGGCACCTTCGACGCGATCACCGGCGGCTGCCCCTGGGCGACGATGCCGAGGTCGAGCAGGAGCTCGGTCGGCGTCTGGTAGCGTTCGGCAGGATCGACGGCCATCGCCTTGGCGATGATGAGCGAGAGGCGTTCGGAGACGCCGGGCCTCGCCTCGGCGGGCCAGGGGAGAGCTCCCGGTCGCGGCGCGAGGACGAGCGCCTCTCCGCAGGCTTCCGCTCGCGGCGCGCGCCCGGTCACCGCGCGGTAGAGAAGCGCCCCGAGGGAGTAGATGTCCGAGCGGATGCCGGCCGGGCCGATGGGCGTCCCATCCGGGCTCGCGTAGGGGGAAGCCGCGCCCCCGACCGGGGCCGCCCCGAAGCCGGTGAGGACCGCCCGCCCCTCCGGCGTGACGATGACGCTAGACGGCCTCAGGTCCCCGTGGCAGAGTCCATGACCGTAGGCGCAGTCGAGGGCCCCGGCGAGCTGTGTCGCCACGGCCAGGGCGTTCGGCTCGGTCAGCCCGCCGAGCCTCGAGACGAGAGACTCCAGGCTCTCGCCCTCGACGAACTCGGTGGCGATAAAGAAGACGCCCGTCGCCTCGTCGAGACCGAACTCGGAGACCTTCGCCACCGCCGGATGGTCGAGCTTGGCGGCGGCCTCGCAGACCCTTTTCAGCGAGTCCAGGACCTTCGGATCGGAGGCGCCTTCCACGAGCCTCAGCGCCGCGAAGCCGCGGCCGTCGGGCCGCCGCGCCTTCCAGGTGCGCTCGCCGAGCTTCTCGATGGGCACGTAGCCGCGCACGTTCCCCGAGGCCGCCCCCGCGCCGCCGGGCCGCGCGTCCGAACCTTCAGGATGCCCGCTCAATGGCGTCCCTCTTCTCGTGAAGGCCCCGGGCGTTCTAACAGCCAGGAGCCGCGCGGGTCGCGCCGGTGCCTCTCCGTCGCTCGGGGATGACTGTGCGAGGGTCAGGCCCGGCGCCGCCACCAGGGCCGAGAAGCCCGCCTCGATGTCCGGCCTCAGTGACCTTGTGGCGCAGGGTTTCTCTCCAGGACGAACGTGGCCGGACCGTCGTTCACGAGCTCGACATGCATGTGCTCGCCGAAGCGCCCCTGCTCCACGCGGATGCCCGCCGCCGCGAGGCGTCCGCGGAGCTCCTCCAGGAGCCTGCGCGCCTCCTCGGGCGCGGCGGCCCTGTCGAACGAGGGCCTCCGGCCCTTCCGGCAGTCCGCGGCGAGCGTGAACTGGGAGACGAGGAGCACGTCGCCCCGCGCCTCGACGACCGACCGGTTCATCCGCCCCGACTCGTCGTCGAACACCCTGAGCTCGGCGAGCTTGCGGGCGAGCCAGGCGGCCTCGTCGGGCCCGTCGCCCGCCTCTACTGCGACGAGGACGAGGAGCCCCGGGCCGATCTCGCCCGCCGTCTCGCCGGCGACGCTCGCGCGCGCGCGCAAGACCCGCTGGAGGACCGCCCTCACGGCCGCCTCATCTCAGGATGCCGCCCTTCGTCCCGTCGACCACGATGCCCTTGAGCATCATGGTGAGGGCCTCCGGGTTCGGCGCGACCTCGAGGGCCGTGCGCTCGGCGATGAGCCTGGACTTGACCAGGTCGTGGAGCGATTGCGTCATGTCCTGCATGCCCTCGGCGCGGGCGCCGCGGATCACCTCCGGGATGCGGTCGTCCTCGCCCTCGCGGATGAGCTTGCGTATGGACGGATTCACGAGCATCACCTCGACTGCCGGCACGACCCGCGCGGCCTCGGTCGCCCCCTTGAGGAGCATCTGGACCGCGACGGCGCGGAGGTTGAACGACAGGAGCTGCCTGATCTGTTTGTGGCGCCCTTCCGGGAAGAGGTCCAGCATCCGCCCGATGGACTGCGCGGCGCTCGAGGCGTGGAGCGTCCCGAAGACGAGGTGCCCGGTCTCCGAGGCCTGGAGCGCGGTCTCGAAGGTCTCCGGGTCGCGCATCTCGCCGACCAGGATGACATCCGGGTCCTCGCGCAGGGCGTACTTCAGGCCCACGGGGAAGCTCTCCACGTCCAGCCCGACCTCGCGCTGGTTCACGAAGGCCTTGTCGTCGCGGTACAGGTACTCGATGGGGTCCTCGATCGTGATGATGTGGCAGCGCCTCGTGTGGTTGATCTCGTCGAGGAGCGCCGCGAGCGTGGTCGACTTGCCGGAGCCGGTCGGCCCGGCGACCACGCAGAGGCCCTGGTCGAACGAGGCGAGCTTCCGCAAACTCTGCGGCAGGTGGAGCTGGTCGAAGCTCGGGATGTCGTAGCGCACCCGGCGCGCCGCGACCGATACGGAGCCCCTCTGCCTGAAGACGTTCACGCGGTAGCGGCCGATCCCCGCCACGCTGTAGGCGAAGTCGGCGTTCCCGGTCCTCTCGAAATCGGCCTTCGCGCGCGCGGGCATCACCGGCTCGACGAGCGACCATATCTGGTCGTCCGTCAGGGCGGCGCTCTCGAGCCTCCTCACCTGCTGGTCGACGCGCAGGATGGGGGGCGAGCCGACCTTGAGGTGGAGGTCCGAGGCATTGGCCTTGCTCATGAGGAAGAATAGCTTGTCGATCTCCGGCCCGGCTGCTGGCATGGCGAGCCCTCCTGTGGCGGCTGCGCGGGACTGTCGCCTCGGGGGAGAGAGCCGAGCCGCCCCGCTCGGACTCCGCTCCGAGCGCCGCTGCGGCGGCCGGGGTCCTCCGACGCGCCGACCGCGGGTTCCGGCGCGGCGGTCCATGAGCTCGGTCTGCCGCGACCGGCCCCTCGCGCCGGACGACGCGAGCCTACCTGAGGCGCCATCCTCGTGCAACTCGTGGGTGGCGCTACGTTCGGCACTGACACCCTGCGGCGACGCCGTGACGCCTGTTCTGCCGTACGCGCCCGGCCGGCAGCTCGAGAATCGCCGCGATCCGAGGGATTCATAGAGTCGCCGCGCAGTGGAAAAATCAGGGCGATGCCCCTGGGGCTCTCGCCGGGCGCCGGATGGCATCTCAGCGCGCTACTGCTTGCCGAAGAAGTCGTCCAGGCGCTGCTCCGCGGCCAACTCGAAGTCCGCCTGGAGACGCTGCGGGGCGCGGGTCTTGTTCCTCTCCTCAGCCTTGGCCAGGGCCTCGGCGACGCGGCTGGTGACCTCCCCCGCGTAGAGGCGGACCATCCCGAGATTCGTCCTGTCATCGAACACGATCACGAGGAGCGCCCTGCCGCTCACGAGCGCTATGTGGATGTGTTCGTTCTTGCCCTGATGCGAGAGCGTCAGGAACGACGTCTCGCCCAGCACCTCCGCCATGGCCTTCGTCGACGCGAACGACGCCGCCACGAGCGCACTCAGGCTCGTGGTGTCGAACGACTTGGTGAAGCCCTTCTTCGTGACCAGGTGCCCTTCGCTGTCGACGAGCAAGATGCACTTGGCCTGAGAGGCATCGAGGAAATCCGACAAGATCTTGTTGATCTCGTCAATATCCTCCTCGTAGAAGGCGAGGCGAACCCGTCTCATCTGCTCGCTAGAGTCCATCAGGAGCCTCCCGAAGGGCGAGTCCTCCAGACCGGCCGCCGGGCGGCCGGCAAAACGGCTCAAAACAGCTTCAGCCCGAACTTCAAGAAAGCCACGAGCCCTCCGAGCAAAACCACTATCACCAGCACCAGCACGGGCAGGCTCACCACGCCCGCGCGTCCAGGCTGGGTCGCGACCCTGGCGGCCTGAGTAGGCGCGGCGCTGACCGCGCGCTTTGCCTCCATCTCCTTCCGGCGCCGGATCTCCTCGGCGAGGGGGTTGGTCCTGCGCGGGAGCGGCGACGGAATCCCAGGTGCACCCGGGCGCGCCGAGGGACGCGGAAGCGGCCTCGCGGACGGCGGGGGCGGTATCGGCCTGGGCGGAGGCGGCGGAACCGCCCTGGGCGGTTGCGGCGCGCCGACCACAGGCCTGGGCGAGGGCGGCGGCGGTGCCGGTCTGGGCGGTTGCGGCGCGCCGGCCGCCGGCCTGGGCGGAGGCGGCGCCGCCGGCGCTCGCGGCCGGCCGGCCTCCTGCTCGCTGTTCAGCTTCTTGATCACGAGGGACGAGAGCATCTTCAGGGTGGGGAAGACCCCCTCGCCCTTAACGGCCACCGCCTCGCAGGTGGGGGCGTTCCACCTGTTCAGATCCTTCTGCATCTGCTCGACCGGCATCGCGTTGGGGAGGTCCCGCTTGTTCCACTGGAACGCGATCGGGATGTCTTCGATGTTGAGCCCGTTCTCGCGCAGGTTCTCGATCAGGTTCTCGAGGGACTCGATGTTCTCCTCTCGCATGTCGGGGTTGGAGTCGGCGACGAAGATGATCCCGTCGGCGCCCTGGAGAACGAGCTTCCTCGTCGCGTTGTAGAAGACCTGGCCGGGCACGGTATAGAGCTGGAACTTCGTTCTCATGCCGGCGATCTGCCCCAGGTCGAGGGGCAGGAAGTCGAAGTAAAGAGTGCGGTCGGTCTCCGTGGCTATCGAGACGAGCTCGCCCTTGCTGTCGGGCGGGGCCTTGGCGTGCACGACCTCGAGATTCGTGGTCTTCCCGCTGCGCCCGGGTCCGTAGTAAACGATCTTGCAGTTGACCTCGCGCGCGGCGAAGTTGATCTGGACCATTGGCGGCCTTCCCGACGCGCCACAGCGTTGCCTGCGGCGCAACTTGACAATAAGAAATCTACCGCCGCTCTGTCAAGCGACTTCCGGCGACCTCGCGCTAGCTCCCCCGCTCCCGCCCACAGCCCCGGGCCGACGGGGGCGCGAGTTGCGCCTCTCCTCTCCCGGACGGCCCCAGCCTCGCAGCGGGCCGCCGCCCTACAGCATCTTCACCTTCCGCTGTATCTCCTGGATCGCCGCCTTTATCTCGACCCCGGCCAGGCCCAGGTTCGCGTCGAGGCTCAGGAGCACAACCAGGAGCGCGCTCCCGGCGTCGGCCAGCACGATCTTGCCTTCCTTCCCGGTCACGACGAACCGCTTAAAAGCGCCCATCCCCATCCGGCGGAGCGCCCCCTGGAGCGAGTTCAGGAGCTGGCTGCCGATGGCCGCGACGGCGTTTTCGTCGGCGTCGGTGCCGAGATCGGAGGCGATCACCAGCCCGTCCTTCCCTATGACGATGCTCCCGCGCACGCCCTCGGTCTTGTTGAGCCGGTTCAGTATGTCGTACACGCGGTCACTCCAGCACCTTGTCCGCGAAGTCCCTGAGGGTCTTCTCGAGCATGCCCATCTTGACGGTCGGGTCGGCGAAGACAGCCAGGATCATGTCCTCCACGCCCATGACGTGTATGTTGCCTCCCTCGCCCTCGATGAGCCCTTCGTCGAAGGTGCCGATCCCCATCGGCTCGGCGCTCCTGGCCACGGCGCGGAAGATGTTCGTGATCATCGCTCCGGCGAGCTCCTCGTCGACATCCGACTTCAGGTCGGCGGCGATCACGAGCCCGTAGGGGTCCACGAGGAGAGCGCCCTTCACCCCGGCCACGTCGGTGATGGCCTTCACGGCCTGATTGATCTCGCGCTCGCGCGGAGCGGCCTTCACCTGGGTCTGGACGCCCTCCTCCACAACGGCGGCGGGTTCTTCGCCGGAGGCCTCCACTATCTCGGCCGTCGCCGCGGCGCCCTGCGGCTCCTGGCCCGGCGGGGGCTCCCCCGCGGCGGCGCGGGCCTGCCGGAGCATCTCCATGATGCTCTCGTCTCCGGGCGCGAAATAGAGTATCTCCTCCAGCTTCCTCGCCGCCTTGTCGGGAGCCCCGAGTTGCATGTAGACCTGCGCGAGGAGCTTCAGTCCCGTGTAGTTGTACTTGTCGAGCTCGGCGGCCTTCTCCAGATGCACCCTGGCCCCTGCGAAGTCGCCGTTCTCGACGCAGATCTCCCCGAGCACCAGGTACGTGCCCCCGTACGAGGGAAACTGCGAGATCCCCGACTGGCAGACGCGGATCGCCGCCTCGACCTCGCCGTCGACCTTGTAGAGCTCGGCGAGCCTCGCGAAAAGGATCGGGTTCGGGTAGCTCTCGATCTTCTGCCGCAGGCGCTCCTTCTCGAGGTCGCGCGTTACGCGCTCCATGTCGGCGCGGCTCTGGAGTATCTTCTCGGAGTTGGGATAGAGCTCCGCGCCGCGCCTGGCGATCCTAGATGCGGATTGGAAATCGCCGTCCTCGCGGAACATCTGCACGAGTTGGACGAAGATCTCCGGAGGCGGCTGAGGATTCGACTCGAGCTCCGCGAGCAGCTTCTGCTTCCGGCGGCTGCGCAGGAAGTTGCCAAGCATTGGACTGGCGCCCTGTCCGTTCTGCGGCCCGCGCGACCCTGGTACCGCGCTCGCCGGGACGGTCCCGGGGCCAAGCTCCCGGAACGCCCGCTTCCCGCGAGCCACTAGCCCAGCTTATGTCAGATTATCGCGATGGCCCCGCTCAGTCAACGCCGTTTGGCCGAACGCAGGGTCGTTCAATCCTCTCCCCAAGCGGACGAGGCGGCCCTGCGCGTTGCGCTGCCTCGGACAGCTCCCTATGATCGTTATCGTCGCCGTGCCCGCGACTCGGACCGGCGACGAGGTCGCGATGGGCTGTCGCCCGGGGAGGCAAGATGAAGGCCGCCGTGCTCAGAGGCATCCGCAAGGTCGTCATCGAGGAACGGCCCGTCCCGGAGCCTGGTCCCGGCGAACTGCGCCTCCGCGTCACGTGCGTGGGCGTGTGCGGCTCGGACGTGCACTACTACGCGCACGGCAGGATCGGAGACCAGGTCGTGCGCGGGCCCCACGTGACGGGCCACGAGTTCGCCGGCGTCGTCGAGAAGACAGGGCCGGGCGTCGACTGGCCCCCCGTCGGCACGCGCGTGGCGGTCGAGCCGGGCATCAACTGCGGGAGGTGCGAGCGGTGCATCACCGGCCACCCGAACCAGTGTCCGAACGTCGTCTTCTACGGCACCCCGCCCGTCCAGGGCGCGTTCGCCGAGTACGTCTGCCACCCAGCGAGATTGGTGTACCCCGTCCCCGACAGCCTCACCGACGAGGATGCGGCCGTCCTCGAACCGCTGGGGATAGGGATCCACTCGGTGAGGCGCACGCGCGTCGACCTGGGCGACTCCGTGGCGATCTTCGGTTGCGGTCCGGTCGGACTGCTCACGCTCCAGTGCGCGAGGGCGGCCGGGGCCTCGCGCATCTTCGCGACGGACCTCCACGAGCGCCGGCTCGAGCTCGCCAGGCGGATGGGCGCGGAGCAGACGCGGGTCGCCAGCGCCGGGGGGGTGCCGGAATGGATCAAGGAGCTCACCGACGGCCGCGGCGTCGATGCGGCCTTCGACTGCGCCGGGGTACAGGCGACCGTGGACGACTGCATCGCCTCCGCGAGGATCGGCGGCAGGGTGGGGCTGGTCGGGATACCGCGCGAGGATAGGGTCTCCTTCGCCATCCACGTGGCGCGCCGCAAGGAGCTCGACCTGGTGAACGTCCGGCGCTCGCGCTTCACGGTCGAGGCGGGCCTCGCGATGGCGCGCGCCGGCCAGGTGGACCTGCGCTCGCTCGTCACGCACAGGTTCCGGCTCGACGAGATCGCGCGCGCCTTCGAGCTCGTGGATACGTACGGCGACGGCGTCGTGAAGGCGATGATTCGCGTGTCGGGGGCCTGATGGGCCGTCTGAGGATCAGCGCGCTCGCGGACGACCTAGCGCCCGGTCTCAGGCGCGCCGTCGAAGAGGCGCGCGTGCTCGGGCTCGACGGCCTGGAGCTCGGCTGGGCCTCGGGGACGCTCGCGGAAGTGGAACCCACGCGGAGCGCGAGGCGCGATCTCCGCAGGCTCTTCGAACGCACCGGGCTCGTCCTGAGTGCGCTGCGCGCGGACGACCTGGGCGGCTTCGAAGATCCGAACGCCAACGACCGCAAGATCCCGGAGATGGCCAGACGCATCGCCCTCGGGGGCGAGCTCGGCGCGAAGGTCCTGACGCTGCGGCTCGGGCCCCTCCGCGAGGGCGCTCGCGCCCCCGCGCAGTCCGCGCTCGCCGAGGCGATGAAGGACCTGTCGCGGGAGGCCGAGAGGCATGGCGTGGTCCTCGCGGCGAGCGGCGGCGAGGAGCCCCCTGAGCGCCTCGCCGAGCTCGTCTCGGGGCTCTCGCTCCCGACCGTGAGGGCCGCGCTCGACCCCGCGGAGGCGATCTCCCGCGGGCGCTCGGCGGTCGAGGCCGCCGGACGCCTGGGGCCGCTCCTCGCCCACTGCATCGCGGCGGACGCCCGGCCCGGGGGCGAGAGGAGGCCCCCCGGCGAGGGGGAAGTCCCCTGGGCGGAGTACCTCGCGGCGCTCGAGGCGTCCGGCTACGAGGGCTTCCACGCCCTCGACGCCGGCGGCCGCGCGGAGGGGATACGAGACGGGCTCGAGTTCCTCAGGCGCCTCCAGCCCGGCTGAGCGCGGCACAGGCCTGCGACGAGGCGGCCCTCGCGAGGGTCGCCGCGTCCGGCGCGGCGTCTCGGGGCCGAAGCCGATGCCGCTCCAGCATACGCCTTTTCGCCTGCCTTTCTTGACCGCTGCATCGGCCCAACTTACGATCCCAGGCTGCGCCCGTTCTGCCAGGCGTCGAGCTTCAGTCGAAGGTCAGGTCCAACGGTGCGGCCCGAGAGGCCCGGAGGATCTGGCCATAACCCCAGCGAGGGAGCAGACCCGTGGGCTTCGCCGCCGAAGATGCTCGCGAAGGCTCCGCCCCGCGACGGTGGAGGCTCGTGGAGCTCCGCCCGCATCAGATGCTCGTCCTGGGCTTCGCGGCGTGCGTCGCGTTCGGGGCGCTGCTCCTCATGCTCCCCGCTGCGTCGCGCCGCGTCCCGCCGCTCAGGTGGGACGAGGCCGTCTTCACCGCGACGAGCGCGGTCTGTGTGACCGGTCTCACGGTTGTCGACACGGGGTCGGACCTCTCCCCTTTCGGTCAGGCGATCGTGCTCGTGCTCATCCAAGTGGGCGGACTCGGGATAATGACCTTCTCCACGCTCCTCCTCTTCGCTGCCGGAGGGAGGCCGTCGCTCGCGGCGATAGAGGCCACGGGCCAGTCGATGGGAGTGCCGCCCTCGGACATCCGCTCGATGGTGAGATCCGTGGTGCTCGTCACGTTCGCCCTGGAGATGGCAGGCGCCCTGGCGCTTTTCGCCCTCTTCGCCCGCACCTCGCCGCAGGGGGAGGGTCTGGCGGCCCGAGCGTGGTCCGCCGTATTCCACTCGGTCTCCGCCTTCTGCAACGCCGGCTTCTCGCTGCGATCGGAAGGCCTCGAGCGCTACCGCGATTCGTGGGGCGTGTGTGCGGTCTTCATGGTGCTGATCCTGGCCGGGGGGATCGGCTTCCCCGTGCTCAGAGAGGCGGGGATCTCGCTGCGGAGCAGGTGGCGCTCGGAGCGCAGGCCCCCGGTGAGCCTCCACGCGAAGCTTGCGCTCTCGACGAGCGTCGTCCTCCTGGTGCTGGGCGCCGCGGCGTTCCTGGCGACCGAGTGGTCGAACCCCCAGAGCCTCGCCAGTCTTCCCTTGGGCACAAAGGTGCTCGCGGCGGTGTTCCAGTCGACTGCGGCCCGCACGGCCGGGTTCAGCACGGTGCAGATCGGCTCGCTCGCCCCGGCGACGCTTCTCCTCCTGATGTTCCTGATGTTCGTCGGCGCCTCCCCCTGCTCGACCGGCGGAGGGATCAAGACGACGACCCTGGGCGTCCTCGCCGTGACGGCGGCGTCGAAGCTCCGCGGGCACGAGGAGCCCCGCGCCTTCGGGAGGTCGCTGCCAGGCCAGGTGATCTCGCGCGCGGTGACGGTGCTCCTGCTCTCGGGGATGCTGGTTCTAACCTTCGTGTGGTTCGTCCTGGTCGCCGAGGGCCAGCGCTTCGGCTTCGGAAAGGTGGCCTTCGAGGCCGTCTCGGCCTTCGGCACGGTGGGGCTCTCGACCGGCATCACGAAGGAACTGGGGACCGTGGCGCGAATGCTGCTGGTCGTCCTGATGTTCGCAGGGAGGCTGGGGCCGCTCACGCTCGTAGTGTCCGTCTCCAGGCGCGAGGGACCCGAGAGGATTCGCTACCCGTCCGAGGGACTCCTGGTCGGGTGAGCGCCGGAGACGGGCGCAGGAGGGAGAAAAGATGCGCGTTCTCGTGGCCGGGGGCGCCGGATACATAGGCAGCCACGCCGTGAGGGCGCTCCTGCGAGCCGGCCATGAGGTAACGGTGTTCGACAACCTCTCCACCGGGCACGCGGGGGCGGTCCCTAAGGAGGCCCCGTTCGTCAGGGGCGACATACTCTCGCCCCGGGACTTGGAGGAGCTCTTTTCGCGCCGCGGCTTCGACGTGCTGATGCACTTCGCGGCGAAGACCGCCGTCGGGGAGTCGGTGAGCGACCCGGAGCTCTACTATCGGGAGAATGTCGCGGGGAGCCTCTCGCTCTTCGGCGCGGCGCGCGCGGCGGGAGTCGGCGGCGTGATCTTCTCGTCGTCCGCGGCCACCTACGGCACGCCCCGCCAGACCCCGATCCGCGAGGACGCGCCGCTCTGCCCCGTGAGCCCCTACGGTCGCACGAAGCGCATGATGGAGGAGATCCTCGCCGATTTCGCCTCCGCCTACGGCCTGGGGAGCGTCTCGCTCAGGTACTTCAACGCCGCCGGCGCGGAGCCCGACGGCTCGATCGGCGAGGACCACGAGCCGGAGACCCACCTCATCCCGAGGGTCCTCGCCGCGGCGCGGGACGGCGGGAGCGTACCGGTCTACGGGACCGACTACCCCACTGCCGACGGGACGGCCGTGCGGGACTACATCCACGTCACCGACCTCGCCGAGGCGCACGTCCTCGCGATGAGGGCGCTCGAGCCCGGCAAGGCGAAGGTCTTCAACCTGGGGAACGGGCGCGGGTTCTCGGTGCGGGAGGTCATCGAGACCGCCCGCCGGGTGACCGGGCGGGACGTTCGCGTCGAGGAGTCCCCGCGCAGGCCCGGGGACCCGCCGGTCCTCGTGGCGTCGTCGGAACTCTTCCAGTCGCAGGTCGGCTGGAGGCCGGCCTTCGCCGAGCTGGGCGCGATCGTCGAGACCGCCTGGAAGTGGCATCTGGCGCATCCGCGCGGCTTCGGCGACCGCGCCGCGCGGGCGCGGCATCGCCGCTGAAGGGCGAGATTCCTTTCCTCGGCGGCGGGGCATGAGGTGCCAGTTGTTCGGCGAAGACCCCGAAGCTCGAAAGAGTCTTGACAGCTTCCACGAGCGGCCTATTCTTGCGGTTGCAAGATGAGTTCCTGCCCCGAGGGGAGGGACGGCATGGGTAAGGTGCGTCTTGACTGCCCGAAATGCGGCAAGGCGATAGCCGTCTCGGACACCGCGAAGAAGGCCCGCTGCCCGGGCTGCAAGGAAGTGATAGACGTCACCGAGGCCGTGGCCGCGGCGAGCTCCAAGGCTGTGCCAGAAGAGGCGCCTGCGGCCGAGCCGTCCGGACAGGAGACCTCGCCCGAGCAGAAGGCGCCCGCAACCGTCGTCGAGGCCGCGCCCGAGAAGGCGCCCGAGCGGCCCTCGCGCCGAGGCTCGCGACGTATCTCGCGAGTGATGGCGAGCGCCCTCACGACCGCGGGCTACCGCGGCTGGCAGGTCACGATCCCGGCGGCGGCCGTGGTGTTCATCGTGCTCCTCTTCCTCGTCTGGTGGCTGGCGGCCATCATGGTCGCGTCTGCGCTGTGGCTGTTCGCCGACGCGACGCTCTCGCGGGTGACCAGGGTCATCCCGAAGGGCTCCGGATCCCAGCACGTCCCGATACTGTGGGGGTTGATAGGTCTGGTACCCGTGGCGGGCGTGGCGGTTTACGTCCTGCTCAAGCGGAGGCTCATGGCTGCCTCGGCCGAGGACATAGCCCCACCGTCCATGTCCCCCGAGGAGATGGAAGACGCCGGGAAGGTGCCCGCGCCGAGCCTGCTTTCGCCGGGCGTCATTCTGATCGCGGCGATCGCGGCGATGCTCATCGTTTTCTTCTGGACGCCGGCCAGGTACAAGGTCGAGGTCGCGGCCGACATCGGCAGCGACTTCCGCCTGATCGGCGTGAGTCCGAACGCCACGTACAATCCTGGCTCCGTCGCGGTCAGACTCAAGGCGCGCGAGCCGATCCTGGAGTTCGACAAAGTGACCGTCGAGGTGGCGAAGCTCGCCGAAGGCGGCACCTGGAGGCCGCTCGGCAACGAGGAGCTTCCCGTGGATGTCGATGCGAAACTCAAGCTGGTCGGGAGAAAGATACAGGTCCCCGAGCCCGGCAGGTATCGCGTCACCATGAAGCGCCCCGACGGCAAGTCGCTCGGCTCTGCGGACTTTTCGATACGCGAGAGGCGCTGAGCTCCCCACCCGATGGGCCGGCAGATCCCAGAGCGCGGGGTCGTTCAGTCCCACAGCGGAAGACCGAGGTGCATGCGCGAGCGGCGGACTTCATCGCATCGCGGCCAGGGTCTCGAGGGCGAGCATCGGCGTCTCCGCAGAGAGAACTGAACGACCCTGACGCGGCGCCGGTCCCTCGTCAGTCTCATGGCATGGCCAGGATCGTCTCGACGCCGATCCTGCCGGGGACGAGCGGGAAGGCGTACTCGACCCCCTGTCGGAGCACCACGAGCTCGACCCGCTCCTTGCCCTCGGCGTCCTTCATGGCGAGCGCGAGCTCGAGCGGAGACCCGATGCGCTTCCCGTCGTAGCGGACGATGACGTCGCCTGGCCTCACGCCGGCCGCCGCGGCCTGGCCCGCGGGCTCGACCGCCGACACCACGAGCTGGACCGGCGAGGGCAGACCGAACTCGAACGCCGACTCGCCCCTGAAGCCCTCCGAGAACGGCCCGAGGTCGCGCGCGACCACGAGCCTGAGCGGCGCGCCCTTCTGGAGCCCTGCCGGCGGGGACCATCGCGCGCCCGCCGAGCCGGGCAGGAGCGCGAGCGGCTCGAGCCTCCCTGAACCGATCTCGGCGGCCGAGGCGTCCACGACGCGGAACTCGCCCCAGTCCTCGCCCGAGCCGAGACGGGCGACCCTGACCTGCTCCCCGCCCGAGCCGCGCAGGGTGACGAGGACGAGCGCCTCGGGCACGGTCGGGCCCGCCGCGGCGTCCGCCTGCGCGAGCGAGGGCGCGACCATCCGGCCGTACCTGACCCACCCGCGGGCCTCGACGGGCGGACCGAAGACCAGGGTGGCGCCCGCCGGCGTGATCTTCACGGACGGGGCCTGCGTCGGGAGCCATGCGCCGGCGAGAACCCAGGGCTCGCCGTCCGCGGCCTTGCGCACGAGCTCGTAGGCGAGGAGCCGCCACTCGCCCGTCGGCGCCTCTGCGGCGGACGGGGGCAAGAGGCCCCACTCCCGGGAGAAGAGCTGTACCTTGAGCTCCTCGCCGGGCTGCCCGCCCGCGCGAGCGAGCCTGCCGAACGCGACGGAGGTCTCCTCGATTCGCAAGGAGCGCTCGGAGTCGGAGACCTGGATCGCCAACGCGCGACCGCCCAGTAGCAGCCGCGGGGAGAGGGCCCGCAGCTCGTCTTCGCCCGCGCGGCCGTCGCCGTTCGCGTCGATCCAGATCGCGTCTCCGGGGCGATCGGGGGCCTCGAGGGTTTCGCCGAAAACGCCGTCGGCGTTCGCGTCGTATACGACGCAGTCGCGCCTCGCGCCGAAGAGATCGACCTTGCCGGCCAGCGCGCAGGCGGAACGGAACTCGGCGACGGACCACTTCGCGCCGACGAGCACCGACACCGCCAGGGCATGCCTTCCGCCGAAGGGTCTCGCCACATCGATGGCGGGGAATCGCGCGGTGCGCGCCCCCTTGGTTTCCACGGGGGCGGCCCGGAGCTCCAGCTCGTCGGAGAGGTCCCCGTCCAGGTCACTATCGACGTAGAGCCTCCAGGCGGACGGCTCGCCCTCGGAGGGTCCCGCGTCGAGGGCGAAGACGATGCGCCTCGAAGTCCCGCCGCCGAACTTGAACTCGCCGTAGAGAAGCTCGCGCCCCGAGGCGGCGGGCCCCGACCTGAGCCCGCTGGGCGGCGACTTCGAGAGCGCCGCCACCTGGGCGCCGAATCGCGCGGCGTCCTCGCCCGCGAGCCTGACCCAGGCGAGGCTCGTCCGGCCGGGCGTCTCGGGCTCCGGGGCGCGCGCGGGCGGTTCTTTCGCGGCGCAGCCGGCGAGGCAGGCCAGGAGCGCCCACCACAGGCCCGCCCGGCCGGCGGCCTGAGCCCCCCCGGATGCACGCACCGCAGGCTCGAGCAAGTCGCCACCTCGCTTCCGGACGCGGAGCCCCTGCCGGATCACTCGACTAGGGTCAGCACGCCGAACTCGGCCGGGGACCACCCGGGCGAGACCCCGGCGCCCCATGTCATGCTCGCCGCCGGGCCGGCGCCGTCGTTATCGTGGAGCCGGATCGTGAGGCCGATCCTCGTGCCGAGTCCAGGGCCTGGCAGGCCGAGCTCGCTCCAGGGCAGCCTGAGCTCGTAGGTGCACCGCCCGGGCTCGCGCGACACCGCCAGGTCGTACACCGACGAGTCCTTGAGGAGCTGTCCGGAGCTCAGGCCGCCCGAGCGCGACCGCGGCCTGTAGATCGTGTGCGCGCCGCTCCCGCCACCGGGCCGCGCCGAGGAGATGTAGTAGGCGAACGACCTCGTCTCCGCGTCCGGTCCCCTCGAGGTCGGATCGATCGCGAGCAGGATGCTGTCGCCCTTCAGGCAGTCCTCGCCGGTCGATGCGGCGCAGTGCGTGTCGTCGCGAGCCCTGAGCGCGAAATACAGATTCGCGTCGTCCCACGCGAACCAGGCGACGCCGCTCAGGTTCGCCGGGGTCCAGGAGTAGCGCTCGTCGGTCGCCGAGAGCTGGTTCTTCCCGAGGAGCGGCACGGGGCAGCGCAGCGCCCAGTCGTCGAGCCTCCCGTCGATCCGGGGAGGGGCCTTCACGCGGTGCGCCTCGGCGGCGAAATCCGACCCGGCGAAGAGCGTCACTCGGATGTTGTCGAAGAGCGCCCATCCGCGCCCGTTCGCCACCGGGACGAAGCTCGCGCTCACGATGTTGTCGGGCGCCTTGTAGCGGCACGTGAAGAGCTGCCAGTACGGGTTCGACGTCCCGCACTTGAACACCTGCACGTCGTAGAGCGCGTTCGTCCTGCCGTCGGCGAGGCGTTCGTATATGTTGGAGCCAGCGGCCATGTCGTCGTTCCAGACCCAGGCGGTGTAGAGGTACGTCTGGCCGGGACGGAGCCGGAGCTCGCGGCCTGCGCTCTCCCAGTTCCCTCCAGTGTTCGAGAACTTGAGCACGCGTGAGCCGAGTCCGTCCCCTAGGCCTTCGCTGGAGGCCCACTGCCTCGTCGTGCCGTTCACCGACCACCCCTCGGGGCCGCGGCCGGAGGGGTCGGGGGTCTCGAAGTCGCCGTTCGGGAGCAGGTTCCCGAGCATCTCGGGGGACACGACTGCGACCGTCGCCGAGCCCTCCGAGCGCGGCAGCTCCCTCCGGGCGAACGAGACAACCACGCGGATCCGCCGATCGGCCGGCTCCGCCGACTCCGGCGCGGTGAACTCGAGCGAGAGCCGCCTGGTCTCCCCGGGCGCGAGGGAGAACGCCGTTTGCGCAGGCGAGCGCCAGCCGTCCGGCAGTTCGAGCTGGACGCTCCCGGCGAGCGTGGAGGCGTAGGGATTCCGCAGCCTCACCGCGAGCGCCGAGGGCCTCCCCTTGAGCGCGGTCAGACGCGGTCTGAGGAGCGGCCGCGTCGGGGACAGGCGCGAGCCAGCCGGCCCGAATGCCGCTACAGTGTAGGCCTTGAGCGTATCCAGGTCGCCGCCCTCCAGGAAGCGTCTGGGCCGGACGAGCTCCAGTCGCGCGACGCCGCCCGGGCACTCGAGCGCGGTCTCGTTCCCCTGGTAGTCCGTGAGCGTCGCGCGCGCGGCCCCCACGCGCAGGGAGAGCTTCTCGCCGCCGCCCTCGGGGAGGACGAGCACGGCCTTGCCCTCGCGCTCGAAGAGGTGGAAGAGCCCGCCCTCGTCCAGGGCGAACGCGCCCACTGGTCTGGCCGGCGCGAGCTTGTGCGCCAGGACCGCGAGCGTGGCGGCGACCGGCCGCGGCGAGAGGTCGTCGAAGAGATAGCTCCAGTTCCCGGCCGGGTCCCCCGTGCCGCCGAAGTACAGGATCCTGCGGCATCCGGCGACGAGTTCGTCGGGCCACTGGTTCAGGACCCAGGACGACTGCGACGTGTTCGTCAGGTCCTCGACGGGCGGGGCGTCCCAGGTGCTCACGCCGCGGCCCGTCTCGTCGTCCCAGACCGCGAGCTTTGCCCCCGCCGCGGCGATGTCCTCCGAGGCCTCCTCGACGCCGTCGCCGCTCGAGTAGTGGACGGGGAGCACGTCCACGTGCCCCCCGAGCCCAGCGGCGAGGCACGCGGTGCGGAAGCTCCTCGGCCAGAGGCCGCCGGCCATGAGCGTGAGCACGCCAGGGTCGACGGCCTTCGCGGCGGCGCTGGCCGTCTTGCAGAAGGCGAGGTAGTCCTCGACTGAGGTCTTCGACTCACCCGGCACGATCTCGTTCAGCCACTCCCAGGCGTAGAGCGTCCCTTTGAACGCGGTCCCCGCCGTGCGGATGAACTCCTGTAGCGCCCCCAGGTCGCACCTGAAGGCCTGGAACTGCACGTTCCGGGCCTCTCCCTCCAGGACCCAGGCCGGCGGATCGACGAGCGTGACTATCGGATCGATGCCGTGGCGGCGCCCGATCTCCATCGGTCTGCGCCACTCGTCGAGCTTGAACAGGCCCGGGCCCGGCTCCATCTCGTTCCAGGAGGCGAACGTGCGGCATGCGGTGAGCCCCAGCCGCCGCGCGATCCGGCAGAGCTCCTCGACCCGCTCCGGCGGGCCGGGGGCGAGTATGTCGTGGAGACCGAAGCTCGTCCTGGCGCCCTTCGTCGCGGCGAGGACGTCCGGGATCCGGCAGAAGGTCACGTGGCGCGACTCCCAGCCCGGGACGCTCGTCTCGATGAGAAACGTGCCGCGCGCGCCGAGCTCGAGGGGGATGGGGACCTCCTGGCCCTCCCTCTCCACGCTGAAGCGCGTCTCGCCGCGAGCCACGACAGCGCCCGTAGTGTCAGTCACCTTGTAGGAGAGCGTCTTTTCTTGCCCCTGATCGCGCGCGCTGAGCAGCCGCGCCGAGATGCGCACGGGTTCGCTATAAAGGAATAGATTGCCGGGCTTGCCGGTGACCAGGTCGTACCAGCCCCCCTTCCTCCTGAACCAGATCCCGCCGCGCCTGAGTTCCCACCCGGCGCGCCTTCCGGAGGCGTCCTTGAAATAGGCGATCGCGAGGAGCGAGTTCCTCTCCTTCGCCTGCGGGACGGTGAAGACGAACACGTGCCGGCCCGTGCCCGGCTGGACCTTCGTCGAGCGGGTCATGCCTGGGTACGTGACGTGGAAGCGCCCCTTGGTGTACTTCCCGTCGGGGCAGTCGATCCAGGGGCCGACGGCCGTCAGCTCGAGCGTGGCGCCGCCCGGGAACTCATTCGCGTCCAGGTGGTACTCGACGGGCACCTGCCACTCCTCGCCCTCGATGAGCACTCGCTCCGCGCAGGAGCCGTCGATGTAGAGCCAGCTCCGCGAGGCCCCGCCCTGCGCTGTCTGCGGGACGGAGACCGGTGCGACGGCGAGCGCGAGCGCCGCCCACAGGGAGACCCGGCAGCGAGGGCGGCCGGCCCTCGAAGGGGCCGCAGAACGGCCTCGATTCGCCACGTTTGTACCCTCCTGACTGGCATGGCCTCGCGACATGCTACCGGGGAAGGGCCGAGACGCAAGCAGCCCCCCTGGCCAGCCCGATCCCCGCCCTTCTCGCTCGGACGTCGCCCGGCGCCGGTCCCGACGACCGACGCGGGAGTCGCGAAGAGCCGCGGCCGCGCGCGCCCGGTCGTCGCGATCGCGAGCTCGCCTATCGGCCCCCGGAGGGGCCTGGCGTCCCCGAGGCGGCATCGCTGTCATGCGAGGCCCTGAAGTAGGGCGGTTCGACATTGACCACCACCTCCGCCTCGGGGAAGGCGGCCTTGACCCGCGAGGCCACCTCGAGCTTCAGGCGCTCGGTGTCGGCGGCGCTCGAACCCGCTCGCACGGTGACGTCGAGCACCGCGCGGAACCTGTTCGGCCCGCCGGTGAGCCTCAGGTCGTGGAAGGAACTCGAGGCGGGGTTGGAGCCCACGACCTCCCCCACGATCTCCTTCACGCGGTCGTAGCTCGGGTGGTCGCGGTTCACGGGGTCCACGTGCACTATCGCGTGCCCCGGGAAGCGCGCGGCGAGGCGCTCCTCGATCCTCTCGCTCAGCCTGTGCAGGCGGAGCGGCGACCAGGAGTCCGAGACCTCTATGTGGAGCGAGATCAGATTCGTCTGGCCGTACCTGTGGACCAGGATGTCGTGTATGTCCCGCACTCCGCTCTCCGCGCGCGCGATCGCGGCGATCTCTCGGTACATCCATTCCGGGGCCGGCTCGCCGAGCAGGGGGTCGATGGCGGTCCTGAGCGTGGCGTAGGCCGCCAGGGCGATGAGCGCAGCCACCCCCAAGCCCATCGCCCCATCGAGCCAGTTCACGCCCCAGCGCGAGCCCACGAAGGCCGCGATGACGAGCCCCGTCGCGAGCACGTCGCTCCTGTGGTGCCATGCGTCGGCGATCAGGGCCTGCGAGTCGATGAGCCTCCCGAGCTCGAACGAGAACCGCGCGAGGAGCTCCTTCACAACGAGCGTCGCGGCGATGACCGCGACCACCCACCAGTCGGCCCTGACCTCCTGCGGCCTGAGGAGCCTCCAGAAGGCCTCGCGCCCCATCTCGGCCGCGATGACCCCTAGCAGGGCCGCGATCACCACCGCGGCGACGCTCTCCATCCTCCCATGGCCGAAGGGGTGTTTCTTGTCGGGGGCGCTCCTCGCCATGTGGAAGCCGATTATCACGACGAGCGAGGTGCCGGAATCGGCCATGGTGTGGGCCGCGTCGGCGAGGAGCGCGAGGCTCCCCGTAGCGAGCCCCAGGGCGAGCTTTACGCCGAAGAGCAGCGTGTTGACGACGGCGCTCGTCCAGCCCTCCAGGAGCCCTATGCGCGTGCGAGGGCCCTGCGCGGCCGGGTCCTCGGCCCCTGGCGCGAGGCGCGTCGCGAGCCGTCGGACGATGCGCTGCATCCATGCCACCGGCCGCCCCCCGCCGCGTCTACCTCTCGCGGACGACGCGCACCGCCTCCTCGAAGGAGGTGATCCCGGCAGCGACCTTGCGCATGGCGTCGGTGAAGATCGGGATCATCCCGCCGCGCACGGCGGCCTCGCGGAGCTCTTCGTCGGAGGCGCGCCTGTTCGTGAGCTCGTGGAGCTCGTGGTTCATCGTCAGGATCTCGTGGGTCCCGATCCTGCCCTTGTAGCCCGTCGAGGCGCATTGGTCGCAGCCGCGCGCGCGGTGGATCTTGAGCCCGTGCGGGTCGATGCCGTTCGACCGGAAGGTCCGCGCCTCCCCCTCGTCTGGCGCGTCCGGCTGTTTGCAGTCGCAGAGGCGCCTCATGAGCCTCTGGGCGCAGACGAGGAGCAGCGACGAACTCACCAGGAACGGTTCTATCCCCATCTCCACGAGCCGCACGACGGTCCCCACCGCGTCGTTGGTGTGGAGCGTCGAGAAGAGCAGGTGCCCCGTGAGCGCCGCCTCGATCGCGATCCGCGCGGTCTCCAGGTCGCGGATCTCGCCGACCAGGATCACGTTCGGGTCCTGGCGGAGGAACGCCCTCAGCGCCCGCGCGAAGTCGAGCCCTATTTCGTGGTGCATCTGCGTCTGGTTGATGCCCTTGAGCAGGTATTCGATCGGGTCCTCGGCCGTCTGTATGTTGCGCTCGGGGCTGTTGATCTCGGTCAGCGCGGCGTAGAGCGTCGTGGTCTTGCCGGAGCCCGTCGGGCCGACGTGCAGGATCATCCCGTAGGGCTGGCGGATCATCTTCCTGTAGGTGGCCAGGTTCTCTTCGGAGAAGCCCATGGCGTCGAGGCCGAGCATGGTCTTCTTCTGATCGAGTATGCGCATCACGACCTTTTCGCCGTACGCCACGGGGATGGTGGAGACGCGCAGGTCCACGTCCACGCCCTTGCGCGAGTATTGCTTGAACCGGATGCGGCCGTCCTGGGGGAGGCGGTGTTCGGCGATGTCGAGGCCGGCCATGATCTTGTACCGGCTCACGAGCGGCTTGATCGCCCCGAGGGGCAGCCGCATGTGGACGCGGAGGACACCGTCGACCCGTATGCGGACGATCGTCTCGTTCTCGAAGGGCTCTATGTGTATGTCGGAGGCGCGCATCTCGTAGGCCTCGTCGACGAGCTGCGAGGATAGCCGGATGATCGGCGCGCTCTGCTCGTTCACGCCCTCCTCGACGTCTATGACCTGCGCCGCGGCGAGTTCCTCGGCGTATTGCCGCGCGACGGCCGAGCCGGCGTCTTCCTCCGCCGTCGCGGGGGCCGCCGCGGGCTCTTCTTTTGCCGGCTCGCCGTAGTGGCGCTTCAGGGCCTCCTCGATCTCGCTCTCGCGCGCGATCGCCGCGACGATCTCGCAGCCGGTCATCCCGCGGAGCGACTCCAGAACCACCATGTCGAGCGGGTCGGACATGACGACGGTCAGGCTCTTGCCTGCTAGCGCCACGGGTATGACCTTGTTCTTGTAGCAGAACTCCGCGGGCAGCACCGCGAGGACGTCCGGCGAGACATCGTACCCCGAGAGGCCCACGTACGAGACGCCGAGGTTCGATACTATCGCCCCGATCAGGTCGTCCTCGGTCGCCAGGCGCAGCTTGAGGACTGCGTCCTTCAAACTGCCGCCATGCACGTTCAGATAGTCGAACGCCTTGAGCATCTGTTCCTCGGTGATGATCTTTTCTTGGACCAGGATGTTCCCGAGCTTCTTGGACGAGATGACAGTATTGCCCACTCCGCCGATCGGACCTCTCTGCGGGACTGATCTGCGAGCCATGTGTTCCTCCTCGCGACTTGTAGTCGGCGAGTGTAATCCACCGGGCCGTCACGCGCAACGCCCTGGCGCACCGGTACCGGGGGGCGCCACGCTGACCGCGCGCCCCCCGGTCGTGAGGGCAGGGCTATTCGCATCCCTCGCGGCCGACTGGGCGGCGTCCGCCTCGAAATGCTCGGACCCGGAACTTCCCAATATAACCGACTCGAGTCCGGTGCTTGACGGTCCGGGACGGGGGACTATATTTCGTCATGTGGCGAGATGACGAAATGAAGACCAGGCCGACAGCGTCGGACGCTTCGAACGGGCGCCCGGCCGGCACCCGCGCGCCGAGCGTCCCCGGCGGAGACCGACTGGACGATATCGCCGCCGTCGCCGCAGCCCTCGGCGACCGGACGCGCCTGAGGGCGCTCCTCGCGCTCCGGGGGGGCGAGCGATGCGTCTGCCATATCGTGGAAATGCTAGGGCTCGCGCCGTCCACGGTGTCCAGGCATATGTCCGTGCTCAGGGCCGCCGGGCTCGCCGAGAGCCGGAAGCGCGGTCGCTGGGTGCATTACAGGCTGCCGGGGCTCGGGTCGTCCCCGGTGGCGCGCGCGGCGCTCGTATGGGCGCTCAGGCACGCCACCGGCTCGGGGCTTGCCGAGCGGGACGCCGCGAGGCTCAGGTCGATACTGCGGAGGCATTCGGAGGGGATATGCAGGCTCACGGTCCGAGGCTGAAGGTGCTCTTCCTCTGCACCGGGAACTCGTGCAGGAGCCAGATGGCGGAGGGCTTCGCCCGCGCGCTCAGGGGCGATCTGCTGGAGGCGCACTCCGCAGGCACCGAGCCCCGAGCGCTCGACCCGCGCGCGGTGAAGGTGATGGCCGAGCTGGGCATCGACATCTCCGCGCACCGCCCGAAGCACGTCCGAGAGGTGCGCGGCATCCGGTTCGATTACGTGGTCACCGTCTGCGACGGCGCCCGCGAGCAGTGCCCGGTCCTCCCCGGCGCGGGGAAGACGCTCCACCGGGGCTTCGATGACCCGCCGCGCCTCGCTGCGGGGGCGAAGACCGAGGAGGAGGCGCTCGCCCACTACAGGCGCGTGCGGGACGAGATCAGGGCGTTCGTCGAGGCGATGCCTGGCGTCCTGGAGGCCGGGTCCCACGGGGAGTGACGCGCACGGCGCGCGTCGGGAGGTCGATGTGAACAGGCGCAAGAAGCGGGACGTCAGGTCCGTCGTCCGGGAAGGCTACGCCAGGATCGCCCGCTCCGGGGGCTCGTGCTGCGGCGAGTCGTCGTGCTGCGGACATGCCCGAAACGCCGACGACGTCGCCCGTGCGGTCGGCTACTCCGAAGAGGAGCTGGCCGCCTCCCCCGAGGGGGCGAACATGGGCCTGTCCTGCGGGAACCCGACGGCGCTCGCCTCGCTTCGGGAGGGCGAGGTCGTGCTCGACCTGGGCTCGGGGGGCGGCTTCGACTGCTTCATCGCCGCGAGGAAGGTGGGCCCGAACGGCCGCGTGATAGGCGTCGACATGACGCCAGAGATGGTCGAGCGCGCACGGGCGAACGCCGCCAGGTTCACGGAGCGGACGGGCCTCGACAACGTCGAGTTCCGCCTGGGCGAGATAGAACACCTGCCCGTCGCGGACTCCTCCGTGGACGTGGTGATCTCGAATTGCGTGATCAATCTCTCGCCCGATAAGCGCCAAGTGTGGCGCGAGATCGCGCGCGTCCTGAAGAGCGGCGGGCGCGTGGCGGTCTCCGACCTCGCGCTGTTGCGGCCGCTGCCCGAGGCCGTGCGCGCCTCGGTCGAGGCCCTGGTGGGCTGCGTCGCCGGGGCGGCGCTCGTCGAGGAAACGAAGAGGTACGTGAAGGAGGCCGGCCTCATCGAGGCCGAGTTCGAGGCGGAGGCCGACTATGCGGATCGGATGGCCGACGGGTCCGATCCGCTCTACCGCCGGCTCGCCGACGAGCTGCCGAGCGGCACGAGGCCGAGCGATTTCGTCACGAGCCTGTCGGTGCGGGCGCGGAAGCCGTAGGGAGCATCCCGCTCGCCCGGGCGGGAAAGGAGCGAAGGCATGACTGCGGAAGCGCCTGTCGCCAGGCAACCGAAGGGCCTGGGATTTTTCGAGCGCTACCTGACGCTCTGGGTGATCCTCTGCATCGTCGCCGGGATCGTCCTCGGCAAGCTCGCCCCGGGCGTGGCGCGCCGCCTCGACGCCCTGGCGATCTACGTCAATGGCGCGCCGGTCGTGTCCATACCGATCGCCATCGCGCTCTTCTTCATGATGTATCCCATCATGGTGAAGATCGATTTCGCCGAGGTCCTGCGCGCAGGGAGGAATCCGAAGCCGCTGATCCTCACGCTCGTGGTCAACTGGGGGATCAAACCCTTCACCATGCTGGCCCTCGCCGCGTTCTTCCTGGGCTACGTGTTCCGCTCGCAGGTCCCGGGGACGGAGGTCTTGAAGGACGGGACCACGGTCGAGGTGTTCCGCTCGTACATCTCCGGCGCGATCCTGCTGGGAATCGCGCCGTGCACGGCGATGGTCCTCGTGTGGGGCTACCTCGCGCGGGGCAACCAGGGCCACACCTTGATGATGGTGGCGATCAACTCGCTCACGATGTTGCTGCTCTACGGGCCGCTGGGGAAGTGGCTGCTCGGGGTGAACGAAATGCCCGTGCCCTGGGAGGCGCTGCTATTGTCCGTGGCGATCTACGTGGCGCTGCCGCTCGTGGCGGGGTACTTCACCCGAAGGTGGATCGTGAAGGCGAAGGGCGTCGACTGGTTCGAGCGCAGGTTCCTGCACGTGTTGACGCCGATCTCGATCGTGGCCCTTCTGGCGACGCTGGTGCTCCTCTTCAGCTTCAAGGGCGAGACGATCCTCTCCAACCCGCTCACGATCCTCTGGATCGCGATACCTCTGTTCATCCAGACGTGGCTCATCTTCGGCCTCACCTACGCCGCCGCGAAGCTGCTGCGGCTGACCTACGAGGACGCGGCGCCCTCGGCGATGATCGGCGCCTCGAACCACTTCGAGGTGGCGATCGCGACCGCGACGATGCTCTTCGGCCTCTCCTCGGGCGCGGCCCTGGCGACGGTCGTGGGTGTCCTGATAGAGGTGCCCGTCATGCTCACCCTCGTGAAGACGTGCCTCGCGACGAGAGGATGGTTCGCCCCGGCCCGCGATTGACCGCGCCTCGGCCCGGCGGTCCTAGGGACCGGCGCGGGGCGTCTTTCTGCCCGCCTCCGGCCCCGCGGGGCGCGCTGGTCTGCTCCCGAACTCGAAGGCGCCGATGTCGAACCCCGCCCCGGCGGGCCGCGCGTTCCCGTCGAAATCGGTGTCCGGGGCGTCCTTCGGCGAGCCGCGGTCTATCGCGGGGGAGTCCGGCAAGAGCCGGAAATCGCCCTTCTCGGGGTCGACGAAGCGCGCCTGACCGCGGAGCGCGCGCTCGCCGCGGAACTCCCTGTCCCAGCCGCCGGGACCGTCGAACAGGTTGGAATCCACGGTGTAGAGCTCCCGCCGGCCCGCCTCGGAGACCGCGAGCTGGTAGTTCTTGTTCTGGCTGAGGATGTTGTTCCTGACCACGGCGTTCTGCACCTCGCCGTTCAGGAGCAGGAAGCCGCCGCCATTTCCCCAGAAGGTGTTGTTGACGAAGTATATGTCCTTCATCGGATGCGGCGTCTGGTTCCCCCAGCCCGCGATGGCGGCCGAGAAGTCCCGGCAGCGGTACCCCAGGTTGTTGTACACGCGCACGTTCTCCAGGAGGCCCCCGCTCTCCGAAGCCACGGAGAACGCGTGTCCGCAGTCGTGGACGGTGTTGCCGTAGACGCGGATGTCGAACGTGTGCTTGTCCCACGCGTCGACATAGATCCCGTTCCGTTTGAGATGATGGACATGGTTGCCGTAGACGCGGCCCTGCGAGGAGCCCTCCTTGACGTCGATCCCCTCGCCGCCGTTCGTGCCTGGGCCGCCGTCGTGGACGTGATTGCCGCGCACCTCGAATCCCTTCGTGACGGAGATGGTGATGCATTCCTGGAAGCCGTCGTTGCACGCGAGCGAGACGTCGTTCGAGTCGATGACGACGTCCGTCGAGCGCCAGACGCCTATCCCGGAAGAGACCGTGTTGTGCGTGACGTTGCGCTCGATGACGACGTGCTCCGACGAATCGACGAGGATCCCGGCGTTGTTCGGGTGCGGCCCGGCGTTCGTGACCTTCAGCCCCGAGATCACGATGTACCGCTTGCGCTCGATGCTCACCAGGCCCCCCCACTCGGGGAGCCCGAGCCCTGCGCCGTCGATGACGGGCAACTCGCCCGGGAACGCCGCGTACACGATGCATGCGCCTTCGGCGCCGGAGGAGGCCGGTACGAGGCGCTCGTTGTAGGTCCCCTCCCTCACGAACACGCCGTCGCCAGGCTTGAGTGTGCGCGCCGCCTTCGCGAGCGTCCTCCAGGGCTGCTCGCGCGTGCCGGGGTTCGAATCGTCGCCGGAAGGGGCCACGAAGAAAACGCGGTTCACCGGCGCGATCGAAGGCCCCGGAGGGGCTTTCCTCTTCCCGGAACTCTGCCGCGCCTCGCCCGCCTCCGGCCCGCCCCCCGGGAGGAGGATTGCGATCGCGATGAGCGCCGCGACATGCACGGCTACGGTTCGCCGCATCGGCCGCCCCCCGATCTCCCACTGCGCACGCGAGAATAGATTGGAGCGCCTGCGCTGGCAAGGGCGCGCGGCGGGCGACGCTGCGCTGGCGGACGGGGCAGGTGTCTGGTATCAGCTTCGGCATGCGGCGAGGGAGGAGAGGCGATGCCCTCCGAGGCGGTTCGCGAGGTCCTGCTCGACGGCTCCGAGGGCGAGGGCGGCGGCCAGATCTTGAGGACGGCGCTCTCGCTCTCTGCGGCGACGGGGAGGCCTTTTCGTATCGTCCGGATCCGCGCGAGGCGCCCGAACCCCGGGCTCGCCGCGCAGCACCTGGCTGCGGTGCGCGCCGCGGCGGCGACCTGCTCCGCCGCGGTCGAGGGCGACCGGGTCGGGTCCCAGGAGCTCGAGTTCAGGCCGCTCGAGCTGCGGCCGCTCCGGGAGCACTTCGAGATCGGGACGGCCGGCGCGACGACGCTCGTCCTGCAGACGATCGCCCTGCCGCTCGCGCTCGCCCCTGGCGACTCGGAGGTCTCGGTCGGCGGCGGGACGCACGTCGAGTGGGCCCCCGCGTTCGACTACCTCTGGCCGCACTGGACCGGCTGGATGGCGCGCCTGGGCCTGGGCGTCCGCGCGAGGCTCGCCCGCGCGGGATACTACCCGAAGGGCGGAGGCCTGATCCGCTCCGAGATCGCAGGCGGCGCGTTCGTCCGGCCGCTCGAGCTCCGCGAGGAGCCCGGGCCGCTCGAGCTCCGCGGCAGGGTCGTCATCACGCGGCTCGACGAACGGATCGCGCGCAGGATCGCTCGGACCGCCGAGCACGAGTTCGAGCGCGAGGGGCTGTACGCCCCGGTCGAGATCGCCCACGTCGAGGGCCCGGAGAGCGGCGTCGCCTTTTTCGTCTACGCCTCGCGCGGGGGGCTCTCGACCGCCTGCACGTCCTCGCTCGGGAGGCGCGGGAAGCCCGCCGAGCTCGTGGCTCGCGAGGCCTCGCGCGCGATGCTCGCCCACCTGGCCACGGGCGCCGCGCTCGACCCGCACCTGGCCGATCAGCTCGTCGCGCCGCTCGCGCTCGCCGGGGGGGAGAGTCGCTACACGACGAGCGAGCTCACGCCCCACCTGCTGACGAACCTGCGCACGGCGGCAGCCTTCACGGGGCTCCGATACGAGGTGAAGGGCGAGACGGGCGCCCCCGGCGAGGTGCGGATCGTCCCGGCCGGGGACTGACGTTCCTCCCCGCTCCGATGGAGCGCATCCGCGACTTCGCGGCCGGCGCCGATACCCGCCTCAGTGCCTGGGCGGCTCGCGGCCCCCGCAGTTGAACATCTCTCGCTTGAGCCTGAGATAGAACAGGTAGTCGTCGAGTCGCACGCTCGGCGGGCAGCGGTGGTCGCAGTGGGGGATGAAACCGCCGTCCTTGACCACAGGGAGTATCCGGGCGAGCTCCTTCTCGATGGCCTTCTTGCCCTCGGCGAGCTTCATCTTGTCGACGCCGCCCATCATGCGCAGCGCCCTCCCGTGCCGCTCGCGCATGACGACCGGGTCAGAGCCGCCGTGCACCTCGACGGGGAACATGCAGTTGATCCCGGCGCGCAGGAAGCCGGGGATGAGCGGCTTCACGTCGCCGTCGCAGTCGGTGTACGCGATGGTGCAGCCGCCGCGCGCGAGCTCCGCGACGATCCGTGCGTACATCGGCACCGCGACCTCTTCGAACAGGCGGATGTCGCAGATCGGGCCGGAGTTGAAGCAGATGTCCTCCCAGCCGGCGCCCGCGTCGGGCCTGAGCCCGGAGTCCACGGCCTCCCGCAGCGTCGAGACCACCATCGTTGTGATGTCCTCCATCATCGAGGCGATCCAGTCGCGGCGCTCTATTGTGGCGATCGCGAACTCCTCGAAGCCCATCCAGTTCCTGAGCCAGCCGAGGAGCGAACCCGTTCCGATCGCGACCGGGAGGGGACCTTCGTTCAGCCGCTTCACGACCTGGGGCCAGTCGGGCGGGAGCCTACCGCCGGGCGATAGGCGCTCGCGGAACCACTCCCAGTCGGCGGGGAGCTTGAGCGGGAAATCGATGTGTTGCGGGATCGACTTGTGGCCGTGCTTGTTGATCTTGCACACGACGCCCACTTCGTCGGTGTAGACCCTATATTCGTCGGTCTCCTCGACGGTCCGCGCCGGCCGCATGGGGCCTTTCAGGCCCACGTTCACCGGGGCCCAGGCCATGGACTCGATGCCGAAGTACTCGTAGGCCTTCTGCTCGTTGTCGATCTCCCGGGGGAGGCCCTGCTCGTGCCAGGCCGGGAGTGTCTCGTCCCAGTAGCCGAACTCGAAGTTGGGGAGGCTGTCGGGCCTGCCGTAGTTCATCGTGAGATTGAATCGCTCCCTGAGCGTCTGACCGCAGGGGCGGGCGGAGCCCGCCGCGGGGACAGCGTAGGGCCGCCCGCCGAGCGGCTCCCCGGCGCCTTCCTGCGACTCTCGCCTTCTCGCCGGCTGACGCGCCTTCGCGCGCGCAGGCCGCTTGCGTCGTCCGGTCGCCATGCCTTGACCGCCCTTCCCGACTCGCGTGCCGCTGTCGAAACGGCGCGATCATCCGAGCCGGGAGTCTCGTGCGAAGCGCCGGACTGGTCAAGCTCGGGCTCGTCCCGCAGGGAGCCGAGGAGATGACAAAGGCGGGCACCCGGCCGGGCGCGGGAGGCCGTCAGTGAAAGAGCGCCCGGGCGGGCAGGGGGCCCCTGGCGAAGCCCGGCCCGGACCAGCCCGCGACGAGCTCCTCGCCGCCCGCCCACTCGAAGAAGCGCACCGTGATGGCGTGCCTCCCGGCCGCGAGCGCGATCCTGCCCGAGCGCTCGCGGGGGCCGTGCGCGCCGTCGTTGTCGACGACGACCGTGTCGCCGATCAGGAGCTGCGAACCGTCGTCGGACACGGTATAGAAGGTGTACATCCCGTCGGCCGGCGCTTCGATGTAGCCGCTGAAGACCAGGCCGAACCGGTCGTCGCGCTTGCGCGGCGCGAGAGAGATGGCCTCGACCACCCCTGTCGCCGCAGGCGCGAGGGTGCCGAAATCGGGCAGCCGCGGCCACTCGCCCTCGTAATACTTGAAACTCAGGCCCGGCGCGCACTCGGACGGGGCGTCGGGCCGGCGCAGCTCGACCCGCTTGAACTCGACCGACGCGACGTCGCTCGGCTCGAGCCCTTCTTTGAAGGCCCTGGCCTTGATCGTGCAGGGGGCGCCGACCCTGAAGGGCCGGCGGTAGGCCGTCGAGCCGGGCCCCGGCTCCGAGCCGTCGGTCGTGTAGCGAATCTGCGCGTCGGCGGGGCTACAGGAGAGCCTCACCTCGACCGGCCTGCCGCCAAGGAGCACGCCGTCGTCGGGGGAGATCCGCGGCCTGCCGACCTGGCCGCTCCAGACCCTAACGTAATCGACGTACATGTCGGCGAGGCCGTCGTAGCGCGAGAGATCCACGGGCCAGCCGCCGCCGGTGGCCAGATTCACCATGAAGAAGTGCCGATGCCTCCTGGACAGGGGCAGCGTCGGGTGGCGGCCGACCTCGATGTCGTCGCAGTAGTAGATCGTGTCGGTCTCGGTGATCCTGCAGCCGTAGGTGTGGAACGCCTCGAACCAGGTGGAGGGGATGCCGAACTTGCGCATGCGGATCGGGTTGTTCAACGCCTTGAACGCCCTGGTCTCGAGGGCCTTGCCCTCAGGGCCCTGATTCCACGCATGGGGGCAGATCATGTAGGCGTCGAAGGCGTTCGGCCGTCCGGGACCCTCCCCGCCGTACGCCTCGATGATGTCCAGCTCGTCGCAGCCCCCGTTCACGTGCTCGGCCAGGAGGAGCCAGAACGCGGGCCAGGTGCCGGGCGCGTTCGGGCCGATGAACCGGCACTCGAAGTAGCAGGGCGCCTTGGCCGTGACGCCGCTCCCGTCCCACTTCAGGGACGAGATCAGGCCCGAGCTCCGGAGCCTGTCGCTCGCGCGGATCCGCAGGTACGTGTCCATCTGGGCGAAAGGGTTCTTGGGAGACTCGTAGCCGGAGAAGGTGTGGGCGCTGAAATCCTGCGAACCGTCCGGGGGCTTGTGATCATAGTATAAGGCGCTCGGGTCGCTGCTGGATATGGAGAGCGGACCGGTGAAGTCGTCGGCGAAGACGAGCCCCAGCCCCTCCGCCCCGGGCGGCGGGTCCCTGGGCATGCCCTCGTTCCACGAGACCCCGCCCTTGTTGTAGAGCTGGAGGTAGCAGTTGTCCCTGAGGTCCCCGTTCTGGCCGATGATCCTCACCGTGACGGGACCGTGGGGATACCTGTCCGCCGGGAAGACGAACGAGCCCCTGCCCCCCTCGTCCAGGGCGACCGTGGCGACCGTGGAGTCCGACCCGAAACGCCCGCCCTGCATCCAGCACTTCGCGGTGACGCTCGTGAAGCCGGGGGCCGAGATCGTGATCGTGGTGTCGCCCCTGATCTCGGAGCAGTAGGGGGGAGAAAGCACTCGTATGGTCGCCTGGGACTCGCCTGCAGAGGCAGCCCCGGCGTCGGCGAGCGCGGCGATCACGGCGAGCGTTCCCTTCAGAGAGAGCCGGGCCACAGCGCCCCGGATGATCCCCGTCCCCATTTGTACCCCCCTGCCGGGCCGGACCGCGCCGCGCATGCGTCAATGCGCGAACGCGTCGCGCAGTTTTTGCGCCTCCTCGGGCGCAGCCCTGAGGAGCTGGAGCTCGCCCCCCTCCGCGTCGCCCGCGGCGAGGAGATAGAAACCCGCGAGGCAATGGTCGGCGGGCTCGCCCTCGCGGAGGAGCGCGAGGGCCAGGCTCTTCTTGTCCTCGGCCGAGAGCTCGTCAAGTTGCTTCACTGTCTCCACGGCGGCGCCTGCCGGGCCGACGACCATCCTGAGCGCCGATTCGTCGAGGACGGCCGTGACCCTGGCGTTGTGACGCATCGAGGACGCGAAGAAGCGCACGGCCACGCCAGAGGCCAGGGCGTCGCGCAGGCGCGCGAGGAGCAGCTTGTCCATCGAAGCGGAGAGCTCCCGCGGCGGCGGCCTCCGCGCCGGCGCCGGTCCGGGAGCGGGGGCTGGCGGCCGGGACCTTCCCTCGGAGGCGCCGCGCGGGCGCGAGCCGTACCTCGCGCCGAGCTTCACATCGGTGGGATCGCATGAGCGAGGCATCAGGGCGTAGGTGGGGATGGGGACGATCCCGAACGCCTCGGGGTTGCAACCGTGGATGTAGACCGGCACTTCGCTCAGGAGCAGGTCTCCCCCGCTCCAGGTGCCGGTCTTCCCGAAGATGTCCGTCACGCGCGCTCCGGAGCCAAGGGGGACGGAGGCGGTGCCCTTCCTGCACCAGGCGACGAACCCGGCCGGCTCCCCCGCCCTCGCGAAGGCGTAGATATGGACGTTCTCGCCCCCGACGCTCGCCCGGCCGAGCCACCTCGCGCCCTTGGTCTGGGCGATCAGGTTGGCGTACGCCGTGAACGCGGGCTTCGGCGTGTGGTCCTTGCGGAGCAGTCCGAAGTGAAACTCGCAGTTGTAGGGGTCGCCGGAGGGGTCGCCGCCCCAGGTGGCGGCGGTCCACTCGACCAGGTCGTAGTAGAAGATCCTCTCGACACCGGCGGCGAAGTGCATGCTCAGCGCGCGGACCAGGAGCGCCGCCTGCTCCAGCTCCGTCACGCTCTTGAAGTGCTGGCTCGTTCCGATGAACGTCGTGAAGCCGATCTCCCCGATCCAGACCGGCAGCTTCAGGTTGTGTTCCCGCATGAGCTCGACGTAGCGGCGGTAGCCGCCCCTGAGGGACCAGTGGTCCTCGGGGTCGTCCTTGTGCGCGTAGAAGTGCGGGGAGAACGCGGCGACGTACTTGGCCGAGCCGCACTTGATCAGGGTCTCGACGTCGTCCGTGTTCCAGTAGCCTTCCATGAGGAGCCTGGCGCCGGGGTCCGCCTTCTGCATCGCCTCGTAGTACTGCGGGACGAAGTGCCTGCAGAAGATGTCCACCCATCGGCGCGGGGTCCCGGAGTTCCCGAACACCTTGGACCACGCGAACACGGGCTCGTTCGTCATGTCGTACCAGTCCACGTGGTCGGCGACCGCCTTGGCGTAGGCGCCCTGGCGGCCGAGGAAGTCCTTGAAGTCGTACTTCCCGTCGGGGGTCAGGACGTCCTGCTCCCTCGAGGGGCAGTACACGGTGATGCTCATCTGGCAGAGGCCGACCCTCTTCGACTCGGTGTACGCGCCCCCCGGCGCGGTGCTGTCCTGGTGGTGGCCGTCGCGGATCCAGCCGATCCCCGCGCGCTTCGCGAGCTCGGCGGCGATGGGTTTGTACCAGTAGTCGCCCCAGTGGCAGTTGACGCCGAAGGGCGAGTTGGGCTCCTTGCCCTCCACCCGGTTGTCCGGGATGACCGTGTAGCACCTCGGCGGGCCGGGTCGGTACCCCGGCGCGGTCGCCCTGACATAGTAGAAGCCGAACTCGTCCGGGAGCGCGAGTTCGACAGGCCCGTTCCCGAGCGCGACCCCTGCGAGCTCCTTCACGAGCTTCCCGTAGGCATCCTCGAAACGTATGCGCGAGACGACCCCGGCCGCCACGGCCCTGGCCGAGATCGTCCCGGCCACCCTGTCCCCGAGGACGAAGATGTTGCCCGGCGCGTCCGTCTTGAGCTCGATCGCCAGGGCGGACGGTACCAGCGCGACGCGCGCGAGCTCCAGCCTCCCCTCGGCCGCCGCTCTCGTGCGGAGCCCCACCGAGATGGACCTGAGGCGCGAGTCGAATCTCCCGTCCGCGCGGGAGAGCCTCTTCCAGCCGTTCATCTCCGGCGAGAGGTCGAACCTCGACTCGCTCCAGCCGCCGGCGGCGTCGCGCTCCGCCTCGAATACATCGCCTGTCGAGTCCGCGACTTGGACGACCGTCGCGCAGCCCTTCGCGGCGCGACAGGTCACCAGGAGCGCCTCGGGCCCGGGCGGGAACTCCGGATCGGCGAAGGCCTTCGGCGACGAGGCCGCGTCGACCACGAGCGCCGCGAACGTCAGCCCAGGGACGAACTGCGCCTGGAGGACCGCCGCGCGGCGGTCCTCCGCCGAGCCCCATAGGGTCTTGATCGCCGGCGAGGAGCCGCCGTCGGCGACCGCGCGGGGGAGCTCCGTGGCGGTTGAGGCGTCGAAGACGACGAAGGGCTTCTGCTCCGTCGTTTCGGCAGCGCGCGCGTCGGGACGGAGCCCCGCGAGCGAGGCGCAGACGGCCGCCCCGAGCACCTCGAGCCCCCGCGTCGCCGAACGCATTCTCCGCCTCCTCGCACGATGGACCATCAGCGATTCCGCTCTATATCATTATGAACGAATCGTGGGCCGGGACGGTTCACTCGAATCACCGCCCGGCGTTCCAGGGCTCCGGATTCGGACGCTGAGCGCAACCCGAGCCTCCTGTCCTATCAACCCCCTGCGGGCCCCGATAGTCACATTGATATATAGCAGAGTTGCGCTCAGGCGCAAGCGGGCTTCGCCGCGCCCCTCCACGAACTCGTCACGCGCGAGTCCCGGGGTCGGTTCCCGCCGGGCCGGACGCGACGTCTCCCATTCCACCGTCGTCATCGGGGCGGTAGTCGAGGCAGTCCTTGGCATAGGGGCACCACTTCGCGCAGCCGAGGTCCAGGTGCGGGTTCTTGAAGCGCGCGCCGCAGCTCGGGCACTTGCGCGAGCGGTCGTCCTTGAAGAACTCGACCGACGCCCCGCAGACCGGGCAACGCGCGTCGCGCACGTCCTCCGGCCTCCAGTACCGCGAGTCCTGGCCGGGACACTTCTCGGGCATCGGTCACCCCCACGACCTCCGCTAGCGCGCCGCGGTCTCGGCGAGCTTCTCGCCCTTCACGCCGATCGTGATCTCCGAGAAGGGGATCTCCTTTCCCGACTCGGCGAGCGCGGCCTTCACGATCTCCACGAGCCCGTAGCAGCAGGGGACCTCCATGTGCACGCAGGTCACGGAGCGGATCTCGTTCTGAGCGAATATCCTGGCCAGCTTCTGTCGATAGAGCTCCGCGTCGTCGAGCTTGGGACAGCCGATTAGGAGCACCTTGCCGGTGAGGAACTCCTCGTGGAACGCGGCGAAGGCGAACGGGACGCAGTCCGCCGCGATGAGGAGATCGGCGTTCCGGAAGTAGGGCGCCCCCGGCGGGACTAGCGCGAGCTGCACCGGCCAGTTCCGGAGACGCGAGCGCCTCGGCGCGGACGCCGGCGCCTGCCGTTCGTGCTCGTGGCGGTCCGAGAGGTCCCTCACCGCCGTGCCAGGGCAGCCGCAAGGCAGCCTGTCTTCCCGCGCGGACCGCTCCGGCGGGACTTCGATGCCCTTCTCCTTCAGGTACTCCAGGGCCTGCCGGTGGTACTCATCGGCACCGTGCTCTCTCAGGTGGTCCAGGTGCGCCCGGATCGTATTCGGCCCCTGCCTGACGATGTTCTCCATCACCTTCCTCTCGTCGTAGGGGACAGCCTCGCGTTCCTCGATGGATATGGCGCCCTCCGGACAGTGCCCGATGCAGGCCCCGAGGCCGTCGCAGAAGAGATCGCTCACTAGCCTCGCCTTCCCGTCGATGATCCGAAGTGCCCCCTCCGGGCAGTTGGGGACGCACTCCCCGCAGCCCGTGCACTTCTCTTCGTCGATCCTGATGATCTTCCTCCTGGCGGCCATGTCACGTCTCCCTTCCCGCCGCACGGGCCGGTCGCCTCACGCGAGCGCCCGGGCCGGCGGCGAATCCCCTGAGGTCCGCGAGGCTCGTCCCGGCGAGCCTCTCGCCTATACTAGAGTCCACCTTGCGGAGGAGCTCCCCCAGCATGCACGCGCCTCCGCATATCCGCCTCGGGAGCAGGCAGGTCGTTTCGCGCAGGGGGCCCTCGATGCTCTCGAAGACCTCCTTGAGCGTCACGTCCGACGCGTTCGCCGCGAGCTCGAAGCCTCCGCTCGGGCCCCGCCGCGACCTCACCAGCCCCGCCTTCTCGAGGCGCTGGAGCACCTTGGAGAGGTGCGCCTCGGAGCCCCCGAGCTCCCGCGCGAGCTCCTTCGCCGTGGCGCGCGCGGCGCGCCCGGAGGCGAGGAGCGCCATCGCGTGGAGGGCGAGCGACGCCGCGTCCGAGATCCTCACGAAGCTCGACATCTCTGAATCCTCCCGTATTCCAGTACTATAATACCTGATTGAGTCGACCTGTCAAGCGAAAATCCGGCCCGGGGGCACCTCTCGTTTTTGGCATCGACAAGCCGGCCGTCGCCCCCATCATGGGGACGTGCCCGGCCGGCCGGGGGGCCGGAAAAGAGGCGACGGAGCAGGTAGAAGGCGTAAATGAGCAGGTGCCCCTGTGGGCGGTCCTACGTCGGCGATTTCGGAGGGAGAACTGAATGACTCTGGCCCGATGCTCTTTCGGCTTGACAGTCCCGCGAGCCGGCGCCTAGAATCCCGTTTTCTTGGGGGCCCCTCCTGAACGCACGCCGCGGGGCGGAGGGAACCCGGAGGCGGGGGTACGCATGTCCGGCGATGACAGCCTGACCAAGATCGTGCTGGCCGTCCTGGTGGTGCTCTTCGTGGCCTTCGCCGGGCTGGGCTTCTATTTCATGACCCAGGTCGGCGCGCCCGACAAACCGGACACTCTCGAGGCGAAGCTCGATCAGAGCAAGAATGCTGTCAAGAGGCTCCTGTGGTGCAGGAACTGCAAGCAGCCCGGCCCGTGCCAGTGCGAGCGGCCGTCCTACGAGGGCGAGATCGCCGACCTGGAGAAGGCCGTCGCCGAGATCGAGAAGGGCAGGAAAGGCGAGGGCGGCAAGAAGGAGAAGGAGGGCCTAGAGGACGTCGCCTGGGACATCGAGATGGAGAAGGCCCAGCTCGAACGGCTGCGCTCGTCCCGCTCGGCACATCAGTACATGCGCGACTTCCGTGAGAAATATTACAAGGCCATCGACCAGATCAGAAACCAGATCGCCAGCTACCTCGAGAATGGCAGCCCGGAGGAGATCGAGGGCGGATACGGCTACCAGCCCCTCACGCGCCGGAAGGACAAGCAGGAGCAGGACAACGCCCAGACGATCAGCAGGCTCGACTCCGCCATCGACGAGGCGAAGAACGAGCTCACCAAGGCGAACAACCGTTACGCCCGCCGGTACGAGGACAAGCGCAATCTCAGGAGTCGCCTCGAGACCGAGCTCGACCAGACCAAGGACGAGCTCCAGAAGGCCTCGCAGCGCGAGCCGGCGGACGTCGACGTGAGCTACGATGGCGTAGTGCTCACGGTCAACGTGGAGACGCGCCAGGCCGTCATCAGCATCGGCGAAGAGCAGGGCGTCAAGCGCGGGATGAGATTCGAGGTGTTCCAGGTCCGGCGCGGCGGGCGACGGGCGCACAAGGGATACCTGGTGGTCCGAAGCACGGGCCGCGAGACCGCCAACTGCATCATCCTCGAGCAGGCGGTCAACCTGGGGCGCTGCCCCAGTTGCGGCTACACCGCGAGGCTCCCCGAGGAGACCAACTGCCCCTATTGTACCGGCAGCGGTCAGGGCCTGCACATCCAGAGGCTGTCGGCGAGCCCGCGCGCCGCCGTGATCGGAATGACCCCGGACGACCCGATCGTCGCGGGCGACCTGGTGCAGAACCCGTTCCTGGAGCCAGGCAAGCAGCTCCGGATCGCGGTCAAGGGCGACCCCCTCCACCCCTCCTACAAGACGGAAGACTTGATTGCTGCCGTCCGGTGGCACGGCGGCATCGTGGACGCCGAGGTGGGGGCCGGCACCGACATACTCCTCGCCGGCAAGTGGGCCACGGAGGAGACACGAAGGGCCCGCGAGCTCGGCATACGCGTACTCCACCACTTCGAGGTGTTCGATTTCCTGAGGAAATGACGGGCCGGCTCTCGGCGGGAGGGACCTCGCATGGCCGAACGAAGCTCGGGGCTCGTGACTGCCCTGATCGTCATGGTCGTGATGACGTTCGGGGCGCTGTCGTTCATGTTCGCCATGATGCTGCAGGCCGACGAGGCTGAGCAGGCGATCGCCGGCCTCGAGAAGCAACGCAAGGCCCTGGAGGCGAGGAAGGCGGAGCTCGAGAAGACCCTCGCCGAGAAGACCGCCCTTCTCACGAAGAAGTCCGCCGAGCGGGCCGAGACCCGCGAGAAGCGCGAGGAGATCAAACGGCTCTCCGAGCAGGCCCTCCAGGAGGCACAGGCCGAGGGCGGCAAGATCGAGCCGTCCGTGAGGGAGCTCGCGAACACCATCAGAGACGGCTTCCAGAGGATCAAGTCCGTGGACGAGGCGATGCGGCAGGACATGTCCTCGTTCGAGAGCACGCGCAAGACGAAGGAAGAAGAGCTCCGCCAGGCGAACGAGCGGCTCGTGGCGGCCATCGCGCAGTTCGAGGAGAAGGAGAAGAACCTCGAGACCGAGATCGCCCAGATCCGGGCCAAACTGGACGAGGTCAAGCTCAGACTCAAGAAGGTGCAGACGGAGGCGCTCCGGCAGAAGACCATCTCCGACGCCGGGGGCAGCATACTGCAGGTCGGAGACCCGGTGACCAGCTTCGCCGTCATCGACCTGGGGCTCGCGGACCGCGTGCGCAAAGGGCTCAAGTTCCAGGTCTGGTCGCTGAAGCGCGGCTACGGGATGGGGTGGGTACAGGCGAAGGGACGCAACTTCATCGAGGAGGGCGTCCTGCCGGGCGACTGGCTCGTGGTCGGCCGCGGTGCCGAGGCGCAGCGCTACGCCATCGTGAGCGTGGGGATCTCGCGCGAGGCCGAGGAAAAAGGTCTGGGGCTCGCCCGGCTCGCGGGGGCCGACACCCTGAAGATCATCGGCCCCGGGGTCACGGAGTCGTTCTCCATCGCCGGGGTGGACTGGAAGATAGAGCGCGTCACCGAGGCGAAGAACCCAGAGGAGCTGGGCGTCGAGGTCAAGGGCATGGTCGAGGTGACCGAGGTGCGCGCGCACACGTCCGACGTCGTGATCCTGCCCGAGCGGCGGCGGAATCCCACCTGCCCGCAGTGCGGATGGGAGGCACCCGAACCGGACATGAAGTACTGCCCCTTTTGTTTCCTCGGCGACAGCAACAACGAGGTGCAGCAGCTCGATCAGTCGGTCAAGGCAGTCCTGAGCCAGGCGCAGAACCCCTTCCTCCCTATAGTGCCGGGCGACAGGCTTTCGAACCCTTATTTCTCGCCGAACAGACCCCTCATATTCGTGCTGGGCAGCCAGCCCGTCAGGCGGAACCGCCAGGAGATGAAGGCCTTCATCATGGATAACGGCGGACGGGTCGTCGACCCCGAGACGCTTCTGATCAGGCCCGAGGAGACCCTAGTCAAGGACGTCGTCCTGGAGGTATCGCCCTCCGAGATCAACTACCTCATCCCGGGCACCGGTCCGGACGCGGACCGGCTGCTCAAGCGCGCGCGGGAGCTCGGCATCCGCGTGATGCGCGAGGAAGAGCTCTTCGAGTTCTTCGGCGAGCCGAAGTAGCCCCGAGATCGCAGGCGCAGAGACCGTTCGGGCGCGCTGTCTGCCGGCCCCGCACGCCCTGCAAGATATGTGCGTGACTCATGGCCGCTCGGCGCGACACACCTGATAGGGGCGGTCCCGGCCCCTCGCGAGAAGGGGGTGCGAGATGAGAGACGTGCAGGGCGTGCCGCTCGCAGACAGACGAAAGGCTACTGAGCTCACCGTCCTGATCGTGCTCGCCGGGTTATGTGCGATCCTCTTCGTGGGTTGGCTCGTGGTCGCCGGGAGGGTGCGGGCACTGGAGAAGGGGGCGTCCGGAGACAGACTCGCGGCGGGCCGGCTCTCGGCGCTCTCCTCCGACATCGATGCGCTCTCGTCGAAAGTGAAGGGGCTCGAAGGGAGACTGTCCGGCCTGGGCAAGATGGAGGCCGAGATCGCCTCGCTGTCGAGCCGCGTGGACGCCCTCAGGAAACCCCAGGACTCCGGCCAGAACCCCGTCGTGAGCGAGCTCATGGCGATGGTGAAGACTCTCAACTCGGACCTCGACAAGGTGCGCAAGCTCGCAGAGGAGGCGGCGCAGAAGGCGGTCTCCGAGACCCCGGCGGCGCCCTCGGGTCCCGGCGCGCAGGAGCTCGCCGCCGTGACGGCACGCCTCGACTCGCTCGATGCGCGCCTGACGGAGCTCGCGAAGAAAACCCCTTCGGCCGCGCCCCCCGTGCGCATCAACGAAGAGGCGCTCCGGGCGACCATCAGACAGATGGTTGAGGACGAGTTCGGCAAGCTCCGGGAGGAGTTCCTCGAGCAGTTCCGCCGACGCAGGGTGCCGCGGGTGGGGGAGTAGCGCGGCGGGCTTCCTGCGCGGACGGCGATCTTGCCTCAGCATTCGCCCCGTGCAAGCGTATTGTCTTCCGAGGAGACCATCCATGAAGCACACCACGGCCCGGCGGACAGAACCTGGATCTGCGGCGACCTTTGCGGCGGCCATCGCCTCGCTCGTGGCGGGCGCGTCCTTCGCCGCCGGCGGGGAGCTCCCTCCGCCTGGAGAGGCGTTCCTCGCGGAGGCCGCGTCGACAGCCGCGGCGATCCGACGGGCGGTCGCCGAGGGGACCGCGCGCGGCGTGCACGAGCACGTGTTCCTCGACGTGGCCGGGGCCGTGAACCGCGTTCAAGTGATCTCGGCCTCGGAGGCGAGCATCGTGGTCTCGTACCAGGGCGTCGAGATGCCGATCCCCTGGGAGAAACTCGCCCCCGCGCGCATGTACTCCCTGGGGCGGAGATACCTGAACGACGCCGCCGAGTCGCACGCGGCGCTCGCCCGCTATTGCATCGCCTCGGGACTCCTGAAGGAGGCCGGAGACGAGATAGGCCTCGCGCTCGGGCTCGACCCGTCGCTCCGGCCATCGCTACAGACGGCCATGGACGCCCTCGACAAGATGCTCGCCGCCAGGCGCGAGCGCCCCGCGCCGCCGCCGGCCAAGCGTCCCCCCAGGCCCACGGTGAGGGTCTCGAAGACCGTCGGCGCGCTCATGGCCAGGCTCGGGAGGAGGCATTTCATGCTGGGGGTCGCGAGCGCCCCCGGCGACAAGTGGCTCGCCGAGACGAGGGAACAGGGTTGCCTGTGGGACATGCGCTACCAGTATCTGGCCGGCGGCGTGAACACCCAGGGCAACTGGAAGGTCTGGAACCGGCCCGAGGGGGTGTTCGTGGCCAACTACTTGAAGGAGAGCGAACGCCTCGGCACGATACCCGTCTTCACCTGGTACCAGATGTACCAGTCGCTGCCCGGCTCGGCCGCGGCCGGCGGAAACGAGCCGCTGAGCAACAAGCTCAACTGCGAGAGCACCTCGACGATGCGGCAGTACTTCTCGGACCTGATACTCTTCATGCAGAAGGCCGGGGAATGGGGCAAGCCCGTGATCCTGCACGTGGAACCCGACCTCTGGGGCTTCTGGCTACTCGCGCAGGAGTTCAGGCCGAACGAACCCGACACGATCAAGGTCGCGGTCAGGTCCACGGGCCTGGCGGACGTGGCCGAGTTCGAGGACACGATGGCTGGCTTCGGGAAGGCCATCGTGGCCCTCCGCGACAGGTACGCACCGAACGTGCTCCTCGGCTGGCACGCCTCGATGTGGGGCCGCCCCAGCACGAAGAAGTTCGCCGAGGCGATCCGGAGCTGCGGCAAGTGGGACATCATTTTCACGGACCCCAGCGACCGCGACGCCGGCTGGAAGCTCGCGCACAACTACCGCGCGAGCGGGGCCTGGTGGAAGGACTCCGACTTCGCGGCGTTCCGCGACTGGAGCGGGGAGCTCCACAAGCTCACGGGCCTGCCGCTGATCGCCTGGCAGATACCCGTCGGGAACACCATCATGGCCGCGTGCAACAACACCGAGGGCCACTACATGGACAACCGCCCGCAGTACTGGCTCGAGGACTACCCGGCGAACCCGCACCTGGCCGAGTTCGCCTCACAGGGGTACGTCGCGCTCCTCTTCGGGGGAGGGGCGGGGGGCTGCACCAGCTTCACGGACTCGGCGAAGGACGGCGTAACGAACCCTCCCCCCATCGAGGGGAACAGGGGAGAGCAATCGCAGTTCCCCGACGACGACGGCGGCTACCTTCGGATGCGTGCGGCGAGATACTACGCGGCGCCGCTCGTCCTCCGGCCCGGAGCCGACTGACCTCCCCCCGAAGGGGCACCCTGCGGAATGACTCAGCTGGCCGCGAGCGAGTCCGCCGCCTGGAGGACATCCGCCACGGTCACGCGATCGAGCTCCCCCGAAGGGTCGCGGAGCACCCTCACGCGCCCGCCTCGCGGCGCCCAGACCGCGGGGTCCGTCGGGCCGAAAATGGCGATCGTCGGCGCGGAGGCAGCCGCGGCCAGGTGCGAGACGCCCGAGTCGTTTCCGACGTAGACGGCCGCCTCTGCCAATAGCCCCGCCAAAAGCGGGAGCCTGGGGGACTCGAAGACGGCGTCCGCGACGGGCGCGAGCGCCTCGCGCGGGTCGGGCCGGGCTTCTTCCCTGTCCAGCTCCGCCGGCCCGAGGAGGACGGCGATCCCGAGGCCGAGTTCGCGCCTCGCGCCCGAGGCTAGCTCCGCGAAGCGCTCCGCGGGCCAGTTCTTGCGGGTGCCGCCGCTGCCGGGATGGATCGCCATGAAGCGCTGCGGCTCCAGGCCGCTCCTGGCGAGGAGCTCGCGAGCGTGCGCGCGCGTGGCGGAAGAGATCTCGAGGAGCGGCATCGGGGCGGGGACCGCTCCCGTCCTCGGCCGCAGGGCGGCCGCGAGATGCTCGGAGGCATGGACGGCGGCGCCCTCGGGCGGCCGGGCGGTGGCGCTCAGGATCTCGCCGACGCCCGACGCGAGGAGGCCGCGCACGAGCTCTTCGGAGGAAGTGAACGAGACCGCCGCCTCGACCCGCCCAAGTGGATCCCGAGACCGCCCCGCGCCCGCTGGTGAGCCGGAGTAGAGACCCACCACCGCGGGGCAGTCCTCGCTCAGGTACTCGTCGACGATGCCGACGTGAACCGCGAAGGCCCCGAACTCGCTCCGGCAGACGCACGCGAGCGCTCGCCCAGGGAACGCCCTGCGCGCGAGCTGGAGGGCGGGGAATGTCAGAACGAAGTCCCCGAGCGCCCCCGGTCGGATGACGAGGACGCACGGGCGCGACTCGTCCCGCGCCGCCAGGCGGGGCATCGGCTCGTTCGACCCCGGCAAGCGCGCCGCCCGGAACGCTATCGCGCGCGCCCGGCCGCGCCGCCCTCGCCGCCGCCGATGGACTGGATCAGCCCGATGAGCGGCAGGAACAGCGCTATCACGATGAACCCGACCGTGATACCCATCGCTATGATCAGGAAGGGCTCGAGCAGGCTCATCATGCCGGCGACGAGCGCGTCCACCTCGGCATCGTAGTTGTCGGCGACCTTCGTGAGCATCTTGTCGAGCTCGCCCGTCTCCTCGCCGACGTCGATCATGTTCACCACGATGTCGTCGAAGACGCCGGAATGCCTCAGCGGCTCGGCGATCGTGTCGCCCTCGCGGATCGAACTGTGGACCTCGCCGACCGCGTTCGCCACGACGGCGTTGCCGGTGGTCCCCTTGATGATATTGAGCGCCTCGAGGATCGGCACGCCCGAGGCTATGAGCGTGCCCAGGGTGCGTGCGAAGCGCGAGATCGCCGACTTGCGCACTATGATCCCGAACACCGGCACGTGGAGCTTGAGCTTGTCTATCATGTAACGGCCCTGCGGGCTCATGCAGATGAGCTTGAACACCGCCCATATGCCGAACGGTATCCCCGGGACCAGGAACCACCAGCTCCTGAGGACGTTGGTGATCCTGATCAAGAGCTTCGTGAGCCCCGGGAGCCCCGAGCCCTTCTGGCCGAGCTCGGCGAACATCTTCTCGAACTGGGGTATCACCACTATGATGATGATCGACAGGATCACGGCCGCTATCGTGATCACCGCGGCCGGATAGATCAGGGCCCCGATCACCTGTCGGCGCAGCTTCATGCTCTTTTCGCGGAAGTCGGCGAGCCGCGTCAGGATCGTGTCCAGGACGCCGCCCGCCTCGCCGGCCTTGACCATGTTCACGTACAGCCTGTCGAAGACGCGCGGATGCCTGGCCATCGCCTCGGAGAGGCTCGAACCGCCCTCCACGTCCTCGCGCACCTGGGCGATCGTGGCCTTCATGAGCCCGACGCGCATCTGATTCTGGAGGATGTCCAGGCTCCGCACGATCGGGAGCCCCGCGTCCATCAGGGTCGCGAACTGGCGCGTGAACTGGGTGAGCTCCTTGCTCGAGACCCGTCCGAAGAAGACCTTTGGCGCCCGCTTCCCGACGGCGGTGGGGACGGCGGCGCTCGCCGCCCCCGTTTTCTCCTGGACGCGCGTCGGGAACAGGCCCCTCCTTCGGATCTTCTCGGCCGCCTCGGCCTCGGAGCGGGCCTCGATCTGCTCGCGGATCTCGCGGCCCTGGCTGTCCATCGCCTCGAACGTATAGACCGGCATGGGTCCTCTCCCTCCCGGAGACGCCCCAGACCGCAGGCTGACGCCTGCGGCGCTACTCGAAGGCGAGAGTCTCCTTCACGACCTCCTCGATCGTGGTGAGGCCGTCGAATATTTTCAGGATGCCGGAGTCGCGCAGGGTGCGCATGCCCGCCGCCACGGCTTCGGCGCGGATAACGTCCGTCGACCGCTTTTGGATGATCATCTCCCGGAGCTTCGAGTCGATCTTCATGATCTCGAAGATCGCCGTGCGGCCTCTGTAGCCGGTCCTGTTGCAATGCTCGCAACGCTTGCCGTAATAGAACGTCTTGCCCTCGACGTCCTGGGGCAGAAGGCCCAGCTCCATCAGGTGCTCCTCGGCGGGCTGGTAGGGGGTCTTGCATTTCGTGCATATGGTCCGGACCAGCCGCTGGGCGATGACGGACTCGAGCGTCGCCGCCACCAGGAACGGCTCCAGCCCCATGTCCAGGAGCCGCGTGATCGTGCTGGGGGCGTCGTTGGTGTGGAGGGTGGAGAAGACGATGTGGCCCGTCAGAGACGCCTCGATGGCGATCTGCGCGGTCTCCAGGTCGCGGATCTCGCCGACGAGGATCTTGTCGGGGTCCTGCCGGAGGATCGACCTGAGACATGACGCGAAGGTGACGCCGATCTCCTCCTTGATGGGGACCTGTACGATCCCGTCCAGGTCGTACTCGACAGGGTCCTCGGTCGTGATGATCTTCACACTGGGGTCGTTGGCCTCGTTCAGCGCCGAGTACAGCGTCGTGGTCTTCCCGGAGCCCGTCGGCCCGGTGACGAGGATGATCCCGTTGGGTCTGTTGATCAGGTCGCGGACGTATTCGTACTCGTCCTCGCGGAGACCCACCTGCTCGAGATCCAGCGAGACGACCGACCTGTCGAGCACGCGCATCACGACCGACTCGCCGAACATGGTCGGGAGCGTCGAGACGCGCAGGTCCACGGGGTTCCCGCGAATGTTGAGCTCGATCCTGCCGTCCTGCGGCACGCGCCGCTCGGCGATATCCAGGTTGGACAACACCTTGATGCGCGAGATTATGGCCATAGCGAGGTGCTTCGGCGGGGGCTGCATTTCCAGGAGCTCCCCGTCGATCCTGTACCTGATCTTGAACTCGTCCTCGAAAGGTTCGAAATGGATGTCCGAGGACTGGTCCTTGATCGCCGTGAGGAGCACCAGGTTGAGGAACTTGACCACCGGCGCCGAGTGCGCCATCTTCTCCAGGTCGGCGATGTCGACGGACTGGTCGTTTTCGCCGGCGGCCCCGGCCAGGGTCTGGTCGGACTCGATGTCCTTGATCAGGTCGTCGATCGACTCGGTCTGCGCCCCGTAGTAGCGCTTGATCGCCGCCAGGACCGACTTCTCGTTCGCCACCGCGCCCTTGACGTCGCAGTCGAGCATGAAGCGGAGGTCGTCCAGGGTGTTCACGTGCAGCGGGTTGGCCATCGCGACGGTGAGGGTGTTCTTCTCGAAGCTTATCGGGACGATTTGGTAGATGTCCGCGATCGTCGGGGAAACCCTTCGGATCACGTCCTCCGGGATCTGCAAGTTGTCCAGGTCGACAACCTCCATGCCGGCCTGGTGCCCGAGGGCGAGGAGGACGTCGTCCTGATCGAGGACACCCATGTCGACCAGTATCTGGCCGAGCATTCCGCCCTTCTCGCGCTGGGTCTGGAGAGCGGCCTGGAGTTGCTTCTCGTTGATGAGCCCCTCTTCAAGAAGGAGCTCGCCCAGGGGTTTTCTCTTGGGGACTACCGCCATGCCTCTCCTCTATCCGGGCCGCCTCACCTCTTCCGCTGGGTGTACTCGCGGACCTTCTGCTGGAGCGAGTCGGGGTCCTGGGCGTACTTCATCATCTCCTGGAACGTTATTCGCCCCTGGCTCCAGAGGTTGAACATGAAGTCGTCGAGCAGGATCATCCCCAGGTTCCCGCCGGTCTGGATGAACGAGTTGATCCGGAAGCACTTGTTCTCGCGGATCAGGTTCCGGATCGCGTCGGTCACGAACATGATCTCGAAGGCGGCGACGCGGCCGTTGCCGTCGGCCGTCTTGAGCAGGGCCTGAGAGATCACCGACTCCAGCGTCGCGGCGAGCTGCGTGCGGATCTGCTCCTGCTGATCGACGGGGAACGCGTCGATGATCCTGTTCACGGTGTTGGCGGCACCGGTCGTGTGCACCGTCGCGAAGACCAGGTGCCCGGTCTCGGCCGCGGTGATCGCTGCCTGCACCGTCTCCAGGTCGCGCATCTCGCCGACGAGGATGACGTCGGGATCCGACCTCAGGACGCGCCTGAGGCACTCCGCGAAGCTCGGCACATCGACCCCCACCTCGCGCTGGGTGACGATGGAGCGCTTGTGGGGATGGAAGAACTCGATCGGGTCCTCGACCGTGATGATGTGGCAGCTCTCCTCGCGGTTGATGAAGTCGATCATCGTCGCGAGCGTCGTGGTCTTGCCGGAGCCCGTGGGGCCGGTCACGAGCACGAGGCCCCTCGGCCTCAGGCAGAGGTCCTTGATGACCGCAGGGAGGCCGATCTCCTCGAACGTCATCAGCACCGAGGGTATGAGCCGCAGGGTCATCCCGACGTATCCGCGCTGCTTGAACAGGCTCACCCTGAACCTGGCCTGTTCGTTGTAGCTGAAGCCGAAGTCCGCGCCGCCCTCCTCCTGGAGCTCCTGCTGATGCCTCTCGGGCGTGATGCTGCGCATGAGCTGGACCGTGTCCTCCGGCGTGAGTGGCCTGGTCTGGAGGGGCCTCAGGTCCCCGTGCAGGCGTATCGTCGGAGGCTTGCCGACGGCCAGGTGCAGGTCGCTGCCCCGCTCACGGATCACCACGTCGAGCAGCTTGCTGATCTCGATCGCCATCGGGCGCCCCCCGCGAAGCTAGACCACCACCTTGGCCTCGGCCAGTACTTCCTCCAGGGTCGTGACCCCGTCGAGGACCTTGCGCAGTCCGTCCATGAAGAGCGTGTGCATACCGTCGCGCAAGGCCTGGGCGCGAAGTTCGTCCGTAGTCGCCCTGCGGAAGGCGAGCTCTCGGAGCCTGCTGTTCATGAGCATGAGTTCGAAGATGCCCTTGCGGCCCTTGTAGCCCGTGTTCCGGCAGCTCTGACAGCCCTGGCCGACGTAGAAAGTGCGGCCCTTTATCTGCTCGTCGCGCAGGCCGACGGCCTTCAGGCGGACGATATCCGGCTTGGTGGGCACCTTGCAGTCCGGGCATATCACGCGAACCAGCCTCTGTGCCATCACCGCCTGGAGCGAGCTCGCCACGAGGAACGGCGCCACCCCGATGTCGACGAGGCGCGTTATCGCCGACGGGGCATCATTCGTGTGGAGCGTCGAGAAGACCAGGTGTCCCGTCAGCGCGGCCTGGATCGCGATCTCGGCCGTCTCCTTGTCGCGCACCTCCCCCACGAGGATGATGTTCGGCGCCTGGCGGAGCATGGCGCGCAGGATCCGCTGGAAGGTCATCCCCACCTTGCGCCGGACCTCGCACTGGTTTATCCCGGAGATGTGATACTCGACCGGATCCTCCGCTGTGATTATCTTCTTGTCGGGCCTGTTGAGCTCGTTCAGCGCCGCGTAAAGCGTAGTCGTCTTCCCGGAGCCTGTGGGCCCGGTGATGAGGATGATCCCGTTCGGCTTCCGTATGAGCGCGTGGAACGCCTTGTTGTCGTCCGGGTGGAAGCCCAGATCCTCCAGGTTCAGGAGCAGGCTCTCCCGGTCCAGGATCCGCATGACGATCGACTCGCCGTGCGTGGCGGGCAGCGCCGAGACCCGCAGGTCGAGCTCCCGCCCCGCCACGTTTATCTTGATCCGGCCATCCTGCATCCGGCGCTTCTCGGCCATGTCCATCCCGGCCATGATCTTTATGCGGCTGATGATCGGGCCCTGGAGCCTCTTCGGCGGGGGCTCGACGTCGAAGCAGACGCCGTCGACCCGGTAGCGGATGCGCAGGCGGTCCGCCATCGGCTCGACGTGGATGTCCGACGCCCGCGCCTTGACCGCGTTCACGATGAGAAGGGTCACGAGCTTGATGACGGGCGCGTCGTCCGCGCCGGCCGCCTCGTCGGTCTGCGCCTCGGTCTTGAACTCGACCTGGTCGCCCTTGGCCTCCATCTCCTTGAGGAGGTCGTCGACCTTGCCCTCCGCCAGGCCGAAGTAGTTCGTCAGCGCCCTCTCGATCGCCTCGCGCGTCGCGAGGACCGGTTCGATGTTGCAGTTGAGAACGAAGCGCAGCTCGTCGAGACTGAACAGGTCCAAGGGGTCGGGGATCGCGATGGTGAGGACCCCGTCCGAGTAGTCGATGGGCACTATGTGATGCTGCCGCGCCAGCGTCGGCGAGACCATCGATATGACCTCGCGCGGTATCTCGATGCTGTCCAGGTCCACCATCTCCAGCTCATGCTGCTCGGCGAGGGCCCTGGTCACGTCCTCGGCGTTGCAGACGCCCTGAGAAACGAGGATCTCGCCGAGTTTCTTCGCCTCGCCGCTCATCTGCTGGCGGAGGGCCTGCTGGATCTGCTGAGGCGTGGCCACGCCCATCTCGACCAGAATCTCGCCGATCATGCGTCGTGCGGCGGCCACGGCACTCCTCTCCGGCGGCGGAACGGCCCGTCTCTAGCGGCTGCTCGCTCGACCTGGCAAAAGTTCAATATATGCCCGCGCGGGAGTCGTGTCAAGCCGATCGCATCTTGTGGTTGCATTAGGAAGTTCTGGGCATGAGCATTTCGAGGCGGACGCGCGCGATCTCCGCTGCGACATCGCGCAGGCAGGCCATGCCCGCCTGGCCCACGACCGTGCCTAGTTCTTTCGCCCCGGTGCCGTTCATGGGGCCTTGAGCTTCCGATGCGTGAAAAGCCCTCCCTAGCGGGCTTCGCCGCCGCGCCTTCGGTCGCGCTCGCGAGGGCGAAGCCCGCATCGCGGCATGGGCTGCCTTCGCGCGGGGCCGGTTTGACATCGGTCCCACGGGCCGTGTATCTTGAGGCCGGGTGCCGAGGTCCGAAGACGCTATACGGGAGGTGGAACGATGCTCAAGGGCATGCGGGGCGGGGCACTTGCCCTCGTCACGCTCGTGGTGTCGGCCCTGGCCCCCCCGGTCGGCGCGGGCGAGGTCGTCCAGGCCACGGTCCAGCGCGTCGATGGCGCTGCGGTCGAGCTCGACGTCGGCTCCCGGCACGGCGTCGCGGTGGGCGCGCGGTTCCAGGTCCTCTCCCAGGGCAAGGTGATCCGCATACCGCTGACCGGGACCGTTACCTATCAGGAAGGCTCCCCCATCGGCATAGTTCGAGTGGTCGAGGTCTACCCGACGAACTCGCGGTGCCTCGTCGAGTCCATCGACCCGGGGAAGCAGATCGCGCCGGGCCTGGACGCGGTGCTCCTCGGCGCCCCGGCGCCGTCTCCTCCGGCGGTCCCGGCCGGTGTGGGCTCGACCGCCCCACCCGCGGGCGCTACGGCGGCGGCCCCCGTCGAGGTCGCTCGAGGTCCCCAGGCCCTCGCCGCCCCGGCGGGCCCTGCGGCCCTCCAGGAGCCGGTGAAGCTGACGCTCCTCGCCGACCCGGGAAGGCCCTCGCCCGGACAGGAGGTGAGGCTATCCGTCCAGGGCCTGGAGGCCGCCGGAGGCCAGAGGCCCGGGCTTCCCCCCGGGGCGAAGGTCAGGTGGTCGGCGACGGGCGGCTGCCTTATGGCGGAGGAGACGAGCTCGAACTCCGTCTCCTGGATCGCGCCCCGCGCCGCCGGCCGCTCGGAGATCAGGGCGGAGGTGCTGCTCGCCGGCGGCCGGAGGCTCGCCGCAGCAGGCGTGATCGAGACGGCCGGCGAGCCAGCCCTGCCCGACAAGGCGAGCGTCGTCAACGTGTTCGGCCCGAACGCCTTCGGCGGCGAGATGCTCCGCGTGCGCGACGCCGCCTTCGACGAGGCCGGCAACCTGTATCTGCTCGACTCGCGCCTGAGATGCGTCTTCTGCCTCGGCCGCGGCGCGGCGATCCGCGAGGCGGTCTCGCGCAAGGCCTGCGCGGATGCGGGCGTGAAGGACCCGGTCGCGCTCGCCGTGCGCGAGGGGAGGCTCTACCTCCTCGACTCGGCCCCGCCGTGCGTCAAGGTCTTCGACCTCTCCGACAAGCCCGCGATGAAGATGGGCGAGAACGTGAGGATGTCGGAGCCCGTCGACATCGCCGCCGACGCCAGGGGCACCGTGTACGTCGTCGACAGGGGCATGCGGTGCTTCCACGTCTTCGACTCTAACGGCATATACCTGAACGTGCGCGGCCGGCGCGGTCAGGGCCTGGGCGAGTTCGAGTCGCCCGCCGCCGTCGCGGTCGCGCCGAACGGCAACGTCCTCGTCCTCGACCGCGCGCGAAAAGACATCCAGGTCTTCGACCAGAGCCACCGCGTCGTGTCGAAGTTCGGCGCGCGGGTCCAGCCCGGCAACACGCTCGCTGACATCGACATCTCCGCCGACGGCAAGTCCGTCTACGTGCTCGAGGGCGACCGCGGCCAGGTCGCGCGGTACTCGGAGTCGGGCGAGCTCCAGCTCTACTCGGCCCAGGACGAGGCGCGCTTCCCGAACATGCCCGCCGCCCCGGCGAAGCTTGCGGTCGACCCGTTCGGGCGCGTGCATGTGGTGCCGCGCTCGCGCGTGGGCGTCTACAGGTACGGCCCCGATGGGCTCCCGGAGGGGCGCTTCGCGGCCGACGAGCCCGGCCGCCCGATCGGCATAGCCGCGGACGACCAGGGCATGTTCGCGATCCTGGACGCCGAGCCCCCCTACGTCCGGCTCTACGACCCGGACGGTTGGCTCGTCTGCCGGTTCGGCGTGCCCACGGACGTGCCCGTGGCCTTCAGGATGCCGAGGCGGATCGCCATGATCCGGCGCGGGCGCGGCGTCGCGACGCTCGGCCAGGGCTCGCGCGGGGCGTTCGACGAGCCCGTGGAGATGCCGATGCTCAACGTGTTCGACGAGAAGGGCACGCGCATCCGCCACCTGGGCTCGCGCGGGACGGCCCCCGGGCAGTTCGTCCTGCCGGCCGACATCGACGCCGACAGGGAAGGCAACGTCTACGTGCTCGACCGCGACATCCTGCGCGTGTCGGTCTTCTCCTGGAAGGGCGCGGGCGCGACCCCGGAGCGCGAACGCACCTTCAGGAGCGGCTCGCGCCTCGCCGAGGAGATGCTCGCGCCCGACAGGCTCGCCGTGGACCCCGACACCGGCGACATGTACGTCTACGACGCCAAGACCCGGCTCATCAAAAAGTTCACCAAGGACGCGATCTACGTCGGCACCTGCGGCGCGGACATGGGCTTCCAGGCCGTGGAAAGGATGCGCGTGGACACGCTCGGGCTGCTCTGGGTTTTCGATAAGAGGCTCCAGGAGCTCCGCAGGATCGACTTCCGCGGCGCGACTGGCTCTGTGTCGCTCACCGTGCCGCTCAAGGCGATCAGCTCCGAGCCGCTCGACTTCGGCCTCGACGCGAGCGGCAGGATCTACGTCCTCACCGCGAGGGACCTCGTGTACCTGCTCCGTTGAGCCCGAGAGGTGAAGCATGCCCGCCGCCCGCAGGGATTCGGCGCGCCGTCTCCGCCCGGCGGGGTCAGAGCGCGGGGCGACCAGGGTCGTCGTGATCTCGCTCCTCGCCACCGCGACGGCCGTCGGCGGCGCCACGACCTTCTTCGTCGCGCACCCGGAGGGCCAGCGGCTCTTCCGCTCGTTCCTCGAGTTCGCTGCGGGACGCCCAGGCGCGAAGGAGCCGCCGGCTGCGAGCGCCCCTGTCGCTGTCGCGCCGGCCCCCGCTCCGCCCGTTCCGAAACCCGCCGACGAGAAGCCGCCGCAGGCGCCGCTCTCGGTACCTCTGGAGAAACCCGCGGCGCCCGAGAGCCCGGCCCGGCGCGAGGCGTTCGAGCTCCTCGCCAAGGCCGCCCGCGCGCTCGCGGCGAACGACCTCGACGCCGCCGAGACCGCGGCGCGCGCGGCCCTCGCGAGGGACCCGTCCGTCTCGGAGGAGGCGAACTCGCTCCTCGGCGGCATCGCGGCCTGCCGGGCCCAGGCGGCCGAGGCGAAGAGGCGCGCCTCCCACGACGCGGCCCTCGAGTCCGCGCGCGAGTTCCTCGCGAAGGGCGAGTTCGACAGGGCCAGGGAGTGGGCCGAGAAGGCCCTCTCGATCGTCCCACAGAGTCCGGCGGCGCTCGCGACGCTGAACGACATCGCGCGGGCGAAGGAGTCCCGCGACGCAGAGCTCGTCGCCCGCCGCTCGCGCGCCGACTCCCTCGCGCGCGAGGGCGTGCAGGCCCTCGCGGCGGGGGACCACGAGAAGGCCCTCGAGCTCGCGCGCGAGGCCCTGGAGCTCGACCCCGCGAACGCGGCGGCGATCCTGCTCCGCTCCCAGGCCGAACGGGAGAAGAAGCGCGCCGAGGAGGCCGCCGCGGCGGCGGGCCCCTCGCACCTGGAGATCGAGCCCCCTCCCGCGCGGAGGCCCCCCGAGGCCGAGGAGGGTCCCTCGGCCCGCGGGCCGATCACAGTCGAGGTCCCGCCCCCGCCGGCCCGGCCGCCGGGCGCGCCGGGCGCGGAGGCCGCGCCTGCTCGGTCCGGGCCGATAGTGCTCGAAGACCTCGCCGAGCCCGCTCCGCGAGCGCCCCCGAAGGGGCCCGTCACGATCGACGTCTCTCCCCCGGCGGGAGCGGCAGGTCAGCCGCCCGAACAGGCCCAGAAGGCCGAGCCCGTCCACGTCGATGCCGGGGCGGAGGAGCGCACTCGCGAGCCTGCGACCGTCGAGGTCGCGCGGGGCGAGTTTCCCGAAGGGGATATACCGCTAGAGGTCCAGGCGGCGGTCGTGGTGCTCGCCCAGCTCGACAGGGCGATGGAGCGCGAGGACCCCGCAGCCTTCGAGCGGCTCCTGAGCGAGAGCTACTCCGGGCTCGGGGCATCCGGCGCCCGCTCGACCCGCGCCGAGGAGCTCGAGAACGTCCGCGGTTTCTTCGAAGTGGCCTCCGGCATCCGCGTGGAGCGCACGACCTACGAGAAAGACATCCGCGCCGACCCCTTGCGGGCGGAGGTGCGCTCCTACTTCCGAGTGAGCTACAGCCTCGGGCAGACGAGGCTCAGTCGGGCCTACAGGGCGCTCTACAGGCTCGCGCGGGAGCGCGGCCAGTGGCGGATCGCAGGGGTGACCATCGAGGAGGAGGGCCCCTGAGTGCGGGCCGCCGGGGTCTGGCTCGAGCCCAGGGCCGGGCTCGCGGCCCTGGTGGTCGTGCTGACGGCGTCGGGGGCGCTCCTCCCGTGGGTCGCTCGCGGGGCCCAGGCGAGCCTCACAGCGGTCGCGCTCCGGGGCGGCATCTGGGTCTTCGGTGTCCTGCTCCATCTTCCGTTCCTCACGTGGCATGCGGGTTCCGTGTTCGCGAGCGCCTTGAACCCGGAGGGCTTCGTCCCGGCCGAGCCCGAGGACCCGTTCGAGCGGGCGAGGGCCGCGGAACGCCGCGGCGACGTGTCCGGCGCAGTCGAGCGCTACCGCGCGCTCCTGCGAGAAAGACCCCTCCACGTCGAGGCGCGGCTCGCTCTGGCCGAGCTCCTCGCGGGGACGAGGAGGCGCGCGCAGGCGATCGAGGTCGTCGAAGAGGGCATCCGCCTGGCGCGCGGAGCGGCGTCCCGGGAACTCGAGGCGCGGCTCGAGGAGGCCCTCGCGAAGTTCCGCGATGGCGCCGGTCAGGCAATTCCGGGGGCATGACAATCATCTCTCGACTTCCGCGCGTATGGGCGATACTCGCGGCATGGCGCGCATCGCGAGAGTCGTGATCCCAGAGCGCCGACCGCTGAACGAAGACGTCTATGTGCGATAATGGCGCTTCCGCGGAGGTGGATACCATGTCCCCGGAGGCGACCCGAGCGGGCAAGGCAACCATCCAGACGCGCGGGGCCAGTGCCCGTCGGACGCTGGCCTACCTCGCGCCGGCCGGGACGAGCGCCCGGGTCGCAGGAGAAGCGCGGAGTATGGCCTCGAAGACCTCGGTGTTCTCCATCCTCCCGGCGAAGTGCCCCTCTCCCGCACCCCAGGCGAAGAGCGGCACGTCCGCCGCCGTGTGGTGACCAGTGGACCAGCGGACCTCGGGGAGGTTCCCCCGCCCCCTGGACCTCAGCACGGCGAGCCCGCCCGTCTCGTGGTCGGCGGTGACGACGAGCAGCGTATCGCGGCGCGCCCCGGCCCAGCGAAGCGCCGTCTCGACAGCCCTGTCGAGGGCCACCACCTCCCCTATCGCCCTCGCCAGGTCGTTCGAGTGGGATGCGTGATCGATCCTGGCCCCTTCGACCATCAGGAAGAAGCCCCGGGTCGATGTCCCTAGAAAAGCGAGGGCCGCGGCAGTCATCTCCGCAAGCGTTTGGGAGCTCTGCCCCTCCTCCCATGGCAGGGAGCCCGCGGCGAACCTGCCCAGGACCGGCCCGCCGCGGCCGAGCTCGGCGAGAGACTCTATCACTCGGTAGCCGGACTCGCGCGCGAGCCGGAGCTCGGGCTCCTCTTCCGCGCCGCCGAGGACGAGATCGGGCCGCACCTCGCCGAACATCGAGCGGGCAATGGAGCCCCACTCCTTGCGGCTCGCCGCGTGGGCGCCGAACGCCGCCGGCGTCGCATCGATGACGCGCGTCGTCGTGACGAGCCCGGCGGGCGCGCCGCACCTCTTGAATATCTCGACGAGCGTCTCCAGCCTGGAGCCGTCGCCGGGTATCGCGAGCGAGAGGACGCCGTTCTTCACCTTGTGGCCGGTGGCGAGCGCGGTGGCGGCCGCGGCGGAGTCGGTCACGTCGCCGGAGGCCGGCCGCGTGCCGACCGAGGCCCGGCACGGCAGGCACTCCATGGCGAGCGCGCCCTCGATGCCGTGAAGGTAGAGACCCGCGGCGCGGACGTGCTCGAAGCCCATGCCGTCGCCGATCATCAGCACGACGTTCCGCGCCTCCTCGGCCCCCGAGAGCTGCGCGCAGGTCGCGAGGAACGCCGCGACGAAAACGGCCGGCAGCCGGGCCCGCATGCGTTCGCGTGTCCTGGGGGGACCGGGTCGGGCTCCGCCTGAGATGTCCATGGAGTCTCCCTTACTCGCTATGCCTCAGCGTACTGGCCCCGGCGGCGGGCGTCTTGTGACTCGGAGGATGGCTGCCGGGCGGCGTCATTCCCCTTTGCAACCCGGCCGCGGCGGCGCTCGTCAGAAGTGCCAGGTGAGGTTCACGCGCATCATCCAGAGCTTGTCGGCCGGGAAGTCGATGGTGTAGTCCGCCAGGCCGGACCTCCGGATCGTCAGGTCGATGTCCGCGCTGACGTACCTGAGCTCCAGTCCCAGATTCAGCCTGGCGTCGGCGGTGGAATAGGCCTCCCAGCCCACCGCCGCCTGGACCACGGGCCCGTCGGAGGCGATGAGGTCGTAGTCGGTCAGGCCGTCCTGGTCCATCACGTATTCCTTGTGGGCGGATCCCAGGCGGTAATCGTTCACACTATAGCCGACCCCAGCCCCGGCGTACAGCCGGCCCCTGAGCCTGTGCGAGTCCCTGTACACCTGGACGAGCGCCAGGCACGGGGTCATCCTGAGGGTGCTGTCGGCCGGCGGGACGTTCGAGGGCCGGTCGGCGACGTTCCAGGAACCAATCAGCACCTCGACCGAGAGCCAGCCCGCGAGGTCGTAGGCCAGGTTGACGTCGTAGACGGCGCTCGTCTGGAGCGAGCTCGACTCGGGCATGACCGTCCCGATGGCGACACCGGCGAAGAAGCGCGGGAGGGTGAGCTCGGCGGCGGAAAGGTCTGCCGCGGGCCTGGGCGTCACGAGGGCGGCGAGGTCGTCTTCCTGGTCGCACAGGCTCGCCGCCGGTGCTCCGATTGCCCCGGTGGGGCCCGCGAAGGGGAGCGGCCCGCACCCAGAAGCGACGAGCACCGCGAGCGCCGCCGCGCAGGAAACGCCCCTCTGGGCCATCATCTCCGTCCCCCTCTTCTCCGGCTGGCAGATAATCTTACTCTATCGGGCGACAGGCCCGTGTCAAGCTCGTTGCTGCCCGGCCAGGATCGTTCAATTCTCCCCTGCGGGACCGGGGCGCATGCGTCGGCGGAGCGCGAGGGCGAAGCCCGCATCGGGGCATGGGTTGCCTGCGCAAGCGCCAGCGGAGATCGCGCGCGTCCGCCTCGAAAAATGCATATCGTCACTTGACAATACATGCCTATCGGGTTGACGAAGAGGCCCCCGGCCTGTGGTGGCTACGGGTCGCCGGCCCGGACTGCGCCCTCCGTGCGGGAAAGGGGCCGGAGTTGCGGATGCACGCCTGTGGGACTCCGACCGCAATGCGACCGGGTTTCGCCACCGCGTAACTGCGGCGCGTGCCGCTCGGCACCTGGCGCAAGAGCCGTGCCGGTGACGCCCCCGGCACGGCTCTTGCGCTCCTGGTGCCGCGCCATTCGCGAAGGCTCAGAGCAGCGCAGCATATGGAACCGGTCTCGTCGCGCGTTACGGTTGCCTCAGCCGAACTCGGGTCCAGTGCCCAACGCACGTGCGACCGCGCGCACGGGACGCGACTCGGAGCCCTCTGGCCTCATGGGAGGATGCAATGGGTTGTCTGAACTGAGCAGGGACGCGGTGGGGGTGGAAGCATCCCAACCCGTTGTGGGCTGAGGGATCTCAGTTGTTGAGTGACGATAAGCAGTCCTCGAAATGCTCTCGCCCAGAACTTCCTGATGCAACCTCTGCCCCGAACGCGCTTGACTGCGCTCCTCGACGGTATTAGACACGCCTCGACGGGCGGCGCCGAGCTTCCGGGCCCGGCTGGGGCGAGGCGGCCGCATGAGAGGGGGGGGTTGCCGTGAGAAAGCTCCTTGTCGCGGCCCTGGCGGTAGGGGCGGCGATCGCGCCCGCAGCCGCGGGAGGGGAATCGGACCGACCCCTCACGCTCTCGATCAAGCTCCCCGGCGAGCGTTTCATCAGGGGCGCCCAGGAACCAGTCGAAGGCCTTGTGGCGACGCTGACCGTCACGAACACGTCGAGCGTGATCGCGGCCTCCTTTCCGTGCCCCAAGATGGATCCCCTGGGGAACGTGCAGTTCGAGATCTATCTGCTCGGCGCGCCTGCCGGCGTGCCCAAGGCCGCGGACACACCGGAGAAGACGCTGATCAAGCGGAGTCCCGGCCTCCAGCCGGTGGGGGACAGGGCCGATCACCCGCCAGTGTCGCTCGCGCCGGGCGAGTCCAAGGAGTTCGCCCTGGATGTCGGGCGCTGGTACGACATCAAGGCCGCCGGAAAGTACGAGATGACCTGCCTCTTCCAGGACGTGCGGTCGAACACCGTGGCGTTCGAGGTGCTCCCCCTCAAGCGCGTGGACGTGCCCAGCGACCTCCTGGTGAGCCGGCTGGGGGACTACGAGCGCGGATGGCCAGACTTTCCGTTCATGTTCTACATCACGCGCGGGCCCGGCTGGTTCGACATGATCGTCTTCCTGACTCGCGAGGGCAAGGGTGGCGCAGAGCACTACGAGCTGCACAGGCTCGGCGAGATCTCCCCCGGCCACGCGCCCGAGATGGCCGTGGACGGTGCGCGCGTGGGCCTCATCGTCCCGGACAAGCGCAACGCCGCCGTCTCCTGGCGCTACCTCGTCGACTTCGCGGCGAGGCCCGTCGCCGTGAAGGGCGAGAAGATCGTCCACGAGCCGAACGAACGGCCCGCCCTGTCGCTCTCGGGCGAAGCCACCCCTGCGGCGGCGGAGTGACGCGAAAGCCGGGGTGGACGGCCGAGGCTTCCTGGGCGCGACCAAGTTCCTGGAAAGCTGCACCACGACGGCAACTACCCGGGCCTCGCGTCTTACCAACCCGACCACCAGCCGACGCCGACGATGACCGCCGTCGGAGCGCTCTCGCGGCTCTTCATGGGCTGGAAGAGGTCCGACCCGCTCCTCGCGGGCGCGGCGCATTACCTCGCAGGTACGCCTCCGCGCTGGGAGGCCGGCGGCGACGGAGTGGACTTCTACTACTGGTACTACGCCACGCTCGTCATGTTCATGATGGGCGGCGAACACTGGAGGTCGTGGAGCCCGGCCATGCGCGACATGCTCGTCGAGCGCCAGCGAAAGGGGCCGCCGCAGGTGGACGGTTCCTGGGACCCGCTCGGCCCATGGTGCGACAGGGGCGGCCGAGTCTTCTCGACGGCTATCGGGGCCCTGTGCCTGGAGGTTTATTACCGCTACCTCCCGGGCGGCTGGGACATGCGTCCCACCGCGCGGTGATCGCTCGGGGCGCGACGAGCGACGAGCCCGCCCCGCCCCCCGACGCGAGGCGTGGCGGGCGCCTGGCTCGCCGCCCGCGTCGACCCGCACTCCATCCGATCCGCAGCAGCCGCGCGGAACTCGAGAACTACCTGACACGCACCCGCTCCCCAGCTCGATGGAAAAACGCCTTGACGGGTCCCAGTCGGGCGCTAGCATACGTGTTCGGAGGCAGCGATCCCTGCTGCGCGGGTGTGCGGGGACAGGACCCGGGCGCGAGGAAATGTTCCGCCGAACTAAGTCCATCGTGGGACTCGACATCGGCTCGCACGCCGTGAGGGCGGTCGAGGTGACCCGCTCCGGCGATTCCCTCATGCTCACCGGCCTGGGCCGGGCGAAGGTCGAGTCCCCCGACGCGCTCGAAGACTCGATAGTCCGCATGCTCAACGACGCCGGCATCCGCACGAGGAAGTGCGTCACGGCGGTCTCCGGCCGCTCGGTGATCGTCAGATACGTGCCGATGCCGCCCCTGGCCGACGCGGAGCTCAAGCAGGCGGTGCGCGTCGAGGCGGACAAGTATATTCCGTTCGACGTGGACGAGGTGATCCTGGACTGCCACAAGATAGAGGAGCCCGCGCCCGGAGAGCAGATGCGCGTGGTGCTCGTGGCGGTGAAGCGCACCATGATCGAAGAGCACGTCGCGATGCTGGACAGGCTGGGGCTGGTGCCGGCGATCGTCGACGTGGACGTCTTCGCGCTCGGGAACGGATTCGAGGGCAGGAACCGCCGGCTGGGGATACAGGACGAAGAGATCCGGGGGCTCGTGGACATAGGCGCGAGCAAGACCAACATCAACATCATGCGCGGGAACACCTCCTACTTCACCCGCGAGATATACAACGCCGGTAACGACCTGACCGAGGCCGTCGCGAAACGCTTCGGCGAGGACCCGGCGGACGTCGAGCGCATGAAGGAGGACCCGGGCGGCGCCCTGGAGACGATGCAGGACGCGATCGTCCCCGTGCTCGAGGACATCGGCAGCGAGATACGGCTCAGCTTCGACTACTACGAGAACCAGTTCGATCAGGAGGTCAAGGAGGTGTATCTCTCCGGGGGCTCGGTCCTCTTCCCGGGGATGGACAAGATGCTGGCGAAGATCTTCAACCTGGAGACGCGCCTCTGGGACCCCATGGAGGCCCTGGACCTGTCCGGGGGCAGGTTCGACGCCAGCCGCCTCCAGGGTATGAACTCGGACATGGCGATCGCCGTGGGCCTGGCCATGAGGCTCCGGAGCCTGTAGAGGATGATCGAAGTAAACCTGCTTCCGGAGGACCGGCGCCCCGTAGAGCGGACGCCAGTACCCCGCTTCCTGACGATCCTGGGCGGGGTGGCTCTGTTCTGCATCGAGGGAGTCTTCCTTTTGCTGCTGATCAGCGTCTACCCGGGCAAGCGGGACATGCTGAGGGACCTGAACCTCCGGCTCCAGCAGGCCGAGGACCGGGCCAACCAGGTCAGGCAGATAGAGTCGCGGATCGAGGAGATCAAGAAGCGAAAGGCCAGCATCGACAAGCTTTGCAACGACAGGCGCCTGTGGGCACCGATACTTTACAGGCTTTGCGATCCGGAGCTCTTGCCGCCGAGGGTCTGGTTCAGGAAGCTCGAGCTCGTCAAGACCAAGGCCAGCGGCCCCAGGGGCGAGGAGACGCAGACTCTCGTGGTGGACGGCTACGCCTGGGCGGCCGACGAGTCCGATGAGGCCGCGATGCTACAGGCCTATCTGACCTTCGTCGGGCGTCTGCAGGAGCCGTACCCGCAGTTCAGTGAACATTTCGCCGGGACGCCCGAGCTCGGCAAGGCCGAGATGGTGAAGCTGGGCGGCGGCCGTGAGGCCGCCCCGGGCGCGCCGAAGCAGGCGCTGGCGTTCACGCTCAAACTGCCGCTCAAGTCCCTGGCCCCGGCCCCGAAGCCTGCCGCGGCCAAGGCGGCTGCGCGGTAGCGAGCGGCGGGAGGAGACTTCGCTCGTGGCGATGAGTGACTGGAGCGAGAAGCAGCTCCTCGCCCTGACCGCCGGGGTGGCCGGTGGGGTCGTGTTGGTTATGGCGGGGCTCGTACTCTGGGTCTATATGCGTTACGGCGAGCTCTGCAAGGAGATCGAGGCCAAGGAGAAGGAGGTCCAGGCCAAGAGGAAGGAGGCCGAACGCCTCGACTCCGTCAGGAAGCAACTGGAAGAGATCTCAGCCAGATTCAACGAGAAGAGGGTGCCGCCGGACAGGGATATGGACGGTCTGCTGAGGCAGATCAACGAGCAGCTTGCCCGCGCAAGACTCACGTACAAGGGGGTCGACTACCCCAAGGAGACTCGCAAGGGCCCGGTCCAGGAGTACGAACCGATTCCCCTGCGCCTGCAGTGCGAGGGAGGCTACCACGAGCTCGGCCAATTCATCTCGGGCATAGAGGAGCGGATCGAGCGCCTGGTCGCGGTCACGGGCTTCAGGATCAACGCCTACAAGGATGGGCTCCTCCCCGGAAAGAAGGCCCTGGATATATCGCTCGATCTCGAGGCGTTCCGTTATAACGAGAAGAAACCGGCGCCGGCCGCAGGCGCGGCCAAGCAGCGCTGACGGGCGTCTTTCGGGACTGCCGGAAGGGGCGACCGCGGATGGTTCGTACGGAGCTCCGCATGGCGAGGAGACCGGGTGCCGCGCTATCCCTCATCGGGGCTGCGCTGGTGTCGCTCCCGGCCTTCGCTGGAGAGCCGCCGCAGGTGCTAGCCAAGCCGGCCGCGGCGCCCGAGGCCGAAGCTCCGAAGCGCGTCTTCAGGGAGTGGAACCCGGAGGGCAGACGCGACCCCTTCGAGTTCAGATCCCAGGAGACCGTCGAGGAGCGCCCGGAGCCCGCGCGCCGTCCGGAGCCGGCGGCGCCTCCGGAGCTGCCGCAGCCCGACAGGAGGCCTTCGCAGCCGGGCGAGACGAGTCTCCGTCAGGCGCGGCAGTTCGTCGAGACCAAGGCTGCGGACGCCGAGGCGTACCTTGCGGTCCAGAGTTTCGATAAGGTGCTCGAGGCCTGCACCGAGGGATTGAACAAGGTCAAGGACGCCCAGATCGCGGACCAGGCGCTCGTCGAACGCCTGGAGCGCCTGCGCGCGACGGCCCAGAGGCTCAAGGCGCGCCTGGAGATCGAGGAAGAATTCCGCAAGCTGGGGATCGAGATACAGGGAGTTGTATGGGAGCCTGGGAATCCCCTGGCGTTGATCAAGGGCAGGTCGGTGAGGCGCGGCGACACTGTCGAAAACGCACTGGTGGAGCAGATCGGCCCTGCGGAGGTGATCTTCCTCTATAAGGGAGTCCGGTGCAGGAAGAGCATTGGGCGCTGAGGGGGAGCTCGCGTCGGCGGACTCGTGAGGCCTTGCCAGGGCTCGGCTCAGAAGGGGACGCTACTATGGGGGTGTCGGACCTGCGTACTCGACGGGTCCGGTGGGTGTCACCTGCCCGCCCGCGGGAGAGGACGGAACACATGGGTGCTCTTCGCGCGACGCTCTTACTCGCGGCGTTTTGCGCGATCGCGTTCTCGCGGCCTTCGGTGGCGGGCGAGAGCCGCACTCCGGCCATCGGTAGCGTGGCGCCCTCGCGGGACGCCAGAGACACCGAAGGCGCGGGGGGGAGGGTATTCATCGACGTGGCGGACCGGCCGCTCGGCGCCGTCCTCGATTACCTGAGCCGCGTCGGCGAGTACAGCATCGTCCCGATGGAGGACGATCTCCGCACCATGAAGGTGACGCTCCGCATCGAGAATGTCTACTGGCGGAGCGCCCTGGACGTCATCGCTCAGAAGTACAACCTGGAGATCGACGAGAGCAAGCCCAGGGTCCTGATGATCTCGCGTCCTAGGGTGATCGAGATGAAGTTCGACAACCAGGACGTGAGGTCAGTCATCACGACGATCGCCGCGCAGGCGGGCGCGAACGTCGTGATAGGCCAGAGCGTGAAGGGTACGGTCACGCTCAACCTGCGGAACGTTCCCTGGCGCGACGCCATCGAGATCGTGGCGCGCGCCGCGAACTGCGTCGTCGTGCCCGAGAAGCGCGACGTGATCCGCATCGCGCTCCCCAACGAGCTCGAGGCGCAGATGGAGACCCGCATCTTTAAGCTCGCCTACATCCAGCCCGAGGGGAGTCGCTACCGGGCGAAGATCACCTCGGACGTCGCCGAGCGGATCCAGACGAAGGCGGGCGAGGGTCAGCTCAGTCTCCAGCAGGTGCTCGAGAAGGTGAAGTCCGAGAAGGGCACGGTCGCTCCCCTCCAGGGCACTAACGCCCTGATCGTCACCGATACGCCGCAGAAGCTCGAGGTCATGGCGAGGCTGGTCAGCCAGCTCGACACGCCGCCGAAGCAGATACACCTGTCGCTCAAGCTTATCGACCTCTCCGACACGGACGCCGAGGAGGTCGGCATACTCTGGCAGAACGGACTCACGGCCGAGGCGAGCGGGATGTCCTTCCCGACGATGTTCCCGTTCGCTCCGGGGCCTGCGAACTCGTCCTTCTCGGGTACGGTGCCGGGCGACCTGGGCGTGATCATACCTTCGGGCGGCGGTCCGCTCTCGCTCGGGAGCCCCCTGTGGGTCGCGACCGAGGCGCAGGGCGCGGTCTCCCTGGGTACGCTCAGCTTCACCAGGCTGACCGCCCTGCTCAGGTTCCTCCAGACGCGGACGAACAGCCGCGTGATCCAGGCGCCGCAGCTCATCGCGCTCGACCACGAGGAGGCGACGATCCACGTCGGCGAGCTCGTGAGGTACGCCGAGGCCTTCCAGAACACGACCGAGGGCGGCGGTATGGCGGCGGGCTTCAGGGAGGCGTCGAATTCGCCCGTGAGGCTCGGGATCCAGGTCCTCGTGATCCCGCACGTCACTGGCCCCGACAACAACGTCATCCTCACCGTGATCCCGAAGACCGAGATGGGCAAGGCCCCGCTCTTCGAGACCTTCGAAGGCGGCGCCCTGGGGCAGCTCAGGCTCCCGCAGACCATCCAGCGCACCGTCGTGACGAAGATGATGCTCCGCGACCGCGAGACGGGGATCATCGCCGGGCTCAGGCAGCAACAGTTCGGCGAGAAGATCACGAAGATCCCGATCCTGGGCGACATCCCCATACTGGGCTGGCTCTTCCGCCACAGGGAGCGCTCGGCCGACTCGAACCGGAACTCCAACCTGCTGATCCTGATCACGCCCACGGTCATGGATTTCGAGAAGAAGACGGATATCGGGGACATGGTCAAGCGCGCCCAGGACGAACTGGGCCGCGGCTTCTCGCTCGAAGAAGAGGCCCTGCCCCAGGTGGTCGAGCCGGCGGCGGCCGGGGCGCCCTGAGCCTGAGGTCTCCGGGCGCGACTGGGCCGCGGGAGGCCGAGCCGTTCTCCAGAAACTCCAGGTATTCTTCGCCAAGGGCGAGCGGCTGCGCTTCCTCTCGCACCACGACCTGATGCGCGCCTTTCACAGGGCCCTGCGCCGCGCCGAGCTGCCCGTGCGCATGACCGAGGGTTTCAATCCGCGCCCCAGGGTCGTCTTCCCGCACGCGCTGGAGGTGGGCGTGCCCTCCGATGACGAGGTCGTTGAGATAGAGCTCAGCGCCTGGGTCGCGCCCGCGGAGTTCGCCAGACGCCTCGCGGCGGAGCTGCCGCCGGGCCTTGTCGTCCGCGAGGTCCGTCTCTGCCCGCCGAGGAGGCAGGCCGCTGTGGCGCTCGAGGCCCACTACGAGGCCACGCTCGACGACTCCTCGGCGCGCGCCGCCAGGGACGGCATAGGGCGCTTCATGGCGGCGCAGGCGTGGCCATTCGAGAGAAAGCTCCAGGATGGCACCGTGCGGGCGCTCGACCTGAGGCCACACGTCCTGGGTCTGGAGCTGAACGGCACCGTCCTGAAGATGAGGCTCCGGCTCGGCCGGCCGGGGGCGGCCAGGCCCAGGGAGGTCCTCGCGGCGGTGCTCGAAGGGTCTGAATCCAGGATGCTCGACATCCCGCTCAGGAAGGTGAAGACCGTCCTAGCGGAGCCTGCGTAGCGCCCCGCCGGAGGACCTCTGGCGAGATCGCCCACCGTGCGCCACGCTACGCCGCCCGTTCGGCACACCGCCTCGACGGACAGAGACACGTCCATGCCAGACGAGAGGACGATGCTCGTGAACGCGCTCGACCCGGAGGAGCTCCGGGTCGCGATTCTCCGCGGGGGTTGCCTCGACGAGCTCTACGTCGAGACGCGCTCCTCGGGGCCTGCCGCCGGGGACATCTACAAGGGCCGCGTGTCGAGATACGAACCGGCTCTTGAGGCGGCCTTCGTCGACATCGGCACGGGGAAGCACGGCTTCCTCCATGTCTCGGACGTGGCACTCGGCGACCTCAAGGGTCGTGGCCCTCGGGCGGCCCAGACTCCCGACCGGCTCTCGCGCGCGAGGCAGTTGCTCCAGAGCGGCCGCGAGATCCTGGTCCAGGTCAAGAAGGAGGGCGTCGGGAACAAGGGCCCCGCGCTCACCACACATCTGAGCCTGCCCGGCAGGCACCTGGTCCTGATGCCATCGCTCGGGCGGATAGGGGTCTCCAAGAGGATCACCGACCCCACCCTGCGCGAGGCCCTGAAGGAGACGCTCGCGTCGCTGCGCCCGCTCGAGGGCCTCGGCTTCGTGATCCGCACCGAGGCGCGATGCGCGGACCCTGCGGAGCTCAGGAAGGATGCGGACGAGCTCCTGGAACGCTGGCGCGCGCTGGTCGCGCTCGCCGCTTCCAGCCCAGCCCCGTCGCTCGTGCACGCCGAGGGGGACCTCGTGCACCGGGCCCTTAGGGATTTCCTGACCTCAGACGTCTCCGAGATATGGATCGACTCGCCCGTCGCCTACGCCCGCGCGCGGGAGTTCATCGCGCGCTTCGCTCCGGCCTTCCGGGACGCATGCAGGCTGTACGACCTCCCGGAGCCGCTCTTCCACCACTTCGGCGTCGAGGACGAGATGCGCCGGCGCCTGGGTCGCGAGGTGAGGCTCCCGAGCGGGGGACGGATCGTCATCGAGCAGACGGAGGCCCTGGTGGCGATCGACGTGAACTCGGGCCGCACCAGGCACCGCGGGAGTAGCTCGGCCATGATCTTGCGGACTAACCTCGAGGCGGCCCGCGAGATCGCCTGCCAGCTCCGCCTGCGCGACCTGGGGGGCATCGTGGTGATCGATTTCATCGACATGGACGACCCCGAGGACCGCCTCAGGGTCGAGGAAGAGTTCCGCAAGGCCCTCGAGCCCGACAAGGCCCGCGTGACCGTGCTGCCGATATCCGCGCTCGGTCTCCTGGAGATGACCCGCCAGAGGCGGCGCGACACGCTCGAGAGGCGGACGACCGAGCCCTGCCCTCGCTGCGCGGGGCGGGGCGTTGTGCGGTCGCTCGAGAGCCTCGCGCTCGGACTGCTCCGCGAGCTCCGCTCCGCGCTCAGCCGCTGCACGGGCGCTCCTGTGGTCCGGCTCGAGGTCCGTGTCCATCCGGAGAGACTCGCCCCGCTCGAGGAGCGACTCCGAGGGGACCTGGCCGCGCTGCCTGCGCCTGTCGTCCTCAGGGCCGATCCGCAGGTCCCGCAGGACGGCTTCGTCGTCGCGCGGCCCGACAGCGACGATGGAGCGCCGAGAGTCCCGGGGGCGCCTCCAGCCCCGTGAGTCCGGCGCGCCTCCGGGGGCGAGCGGGCGGTCGCCGCCCTTGAGCCGTGCCCGGATCGATGCTAGTATGGCTCCGCCCCGACCGCGGCGCCCTTCCAGGGGGAGGGTCCCGGCGGACGCTCGGGGAAGAGAAGGGCGGCAGGCGGCCCCATGCCTGCGGAGTCTGGACGCGAGACCTTCGGCGACGTCGCCGTAGAGCTGGGCTTCATCACGCCTTCACAGCACCACAGGGCCTTGGACGCGCAGGCCGACTCCGGGAAGGACATCGCGGAGATCCTGGTCGCCCAGGGCGCCGTCACGCAGGAGCAGGTGGCCGAGGTCCGGCGGGAGGAGGCGCGGCGGAGGGCCGGCCGCGCGAGGACGGTCGGGCCATACGAGGTCATCGAAAAGATCGGCGCCGGGGGCATGGGGGCGGTCTACAAGGCGCGCGACACGCGGACCGGCAGGCACGTGGCGCTCAAGATCCTGCCTCCCTCCCTGGCGAAGGACGCGCGGTACCTCGCGCGCTTCCTTCGCGAGGCGGAACTCGCCTCGAAGCTCGACCACGAGAACATCGTCAAGGGCTACGGCGCCGGGGAGTCGAACGGTCTCTACTACTTCGCGATGGAGTACGTGCAGGGGGAGAACGTCCAGGAGATGCTCGCGCGGGTCCAACGCTTCCCGGAGGACACGGCGCTCAAGATCGTGCTGCCGGTGGCGAGGGCCCTCCAGCACGCGCATTATCACGGCCTCGTCCACCAGGATGTCAAGCCAGAGAACATCATCATCGACAGGAAGGGGACCGTCAAGCTCTTGGACCTGGGCCTGGCGCGCCGCACGGGCGACCTGGCCACGGTCAGGCTCGGCACTCCCCTGTACGTCTCGCCCGAGCACATCAGGGGCGACAGGCCCGTCGACATCAGGAGCGACATCTACTCGCTCGGCGCGACGCTCTACCATATGGTGACGGGCTGTCCGCCGTACCTGGGCCGCGACGAGAAAGAGACCCTCGCCCTGCACCTGGAAGAGGAGCTCCCCTGGCCTCAGGACCAAGTGCCGGAGCTCTCCGAGGCCATCTGCCTAGTCATCGCCAGGATGCTCGCCAAGGACCCCGATGAGCGCTACCGCGATCCGAAGGAGGTCCTGCACGACCTGGAATGCCTACTCGACGGAAGGCCTCCGCACTTCGCCGTCCACGGACCGAAGAAGAGCTCGGTGGCGGTTCGTCGCTCCGCCCGCGCCGGCCCGGGCGGGGTTCCCGGGCAGGCGCCGGGCCCGGGCTCCGACGGCCGCGGAGCGGAAGTCCGGCACGATCGGAGGAAAGGCCCCCGGGCGGTGAGGAAACAGAGGTCGCGCGAGGAGGGAGCCCCCGCCGACCGCGGCGCGGTCCTGTGGTTCGTGGCGGCCCTGGTCTGCGCGGTCGCCGCCGCAGTGGCGATGGCGTACCTGCTTTCCTAGGTCGGCCGGAGGCGGGAGGGAGGGTCGAGCTTGGGCGAGGGAGCCGGGCGCGAGGCGGAGGCAGGGCGCCCTGGCAGCGGGCCTGTCCCCGGGGCGGAGAATGGGACGGGGACGGCGGGTGCGGGCGCGGCGGTCCGGCCCAGAAGGCTTGGCTGGGCGCTCGCGGCCACGCTCGGGCTCGTGGCGGGCCTTGCGGTCCTCCTGGGGCTCGCCTACAGGAGGCAGGCGGAGCTCCTCCGCGAGCTCTCGCGCGAGAGGGCGCTCGGGCGGCAGGCACGGGACAGGGCAGAAGAGTTCGGAAGAGAGCTAGAGCGCCAGCGGGAGATGGTGCGGGTCCTCGAGGCCCGCTTGCTCCGGCAGGCGGAGGACGTGTCCTCGCTCCGCACGGCGGGCCGGGAGGCGCGCGAGCTCTACGCCGAGTCCGAGAAAGAGCGGGGGGCGCTCCTGAGGAGGGGCGAGGAGAAGTCGCAGGAGCTCGAGCGCCGACACCAGCGGATCGTGGCCCTTCAGGAAGAGGTCGAGCGCCTCGCCAGCGACTGCTCGGCCCTCGCGGACGCCGCGCACGAACGGGAGCTGGCCGTCAGGCGCGAGTACGAGGCGCGGCTCCGCCAGGAACGCTCGAGGCGCGAGGTGCTGGAGGAAAAACTGGCCGTCCTCCGCGAACTCGAGGCCCTCCGCGACAGGCTCGCGCGCCTCGCGGACGAGATCGAGGCCGTGGCGAGGCCGGAGGGGGCGAGGTAGTCCACCAGGCGCGCTCGTCGCCGCCAGGCGGCAGGAACCGGGGCGCCGGGCCGGCAGGTCGTGCGGATCAGGTCCTGCGCTGCCCCGGGGACGTCGGGAGTGCGGTCATCCCCCGCCCGGCGTCGCGAGGCTCGCGGGCCAGGAGCCCGTCGCAGAACAGGTCAGAAGGTGAGCGACACGCCCAGGCGGACGGGCACCACGAACATCGGCTCGGCCTCGCCGACGTCGCCGGTCCCGCCCTTGGCAGGGGGGCTCGTGATCTGGGCTCCGAAATCGACGAAGACGGGGCCGATGTCCAGACCGAATCCCCCGCGGAGGCCGCCCGCCAGCGTGGCGTCGTAGAGGTCCCCCGCCATGCCCGCCCCCACGGCGGAGATGGACACGAGGCCCAGGCCGTAGCGGACGAAGGGCTTGATCGCCCGCTTTGCGGCGCTCGGCGGGTTGAGCATGGTCTTCACGTCGAGCCAGAAGCCCACTAGGCTCATGTCCTCGACCTCGGCCAGCGTGCCCTGGAAGCCCTGGAAATCCAGTGCGCCGACGACGTAGCTGTCGCCCTGGGAGACCATCCCCGAAGGGGGCCGCCGCAGGACGAATCCGGCGTAGAAGCCGAAGCCGTCGTCGAACATCTGACCGTACATCACGTCAGGGCTGGACAATCCGAAGACGGTGACTCCGCCCCCGGAACCCTTCGTGCTGAGGTCTGTGAACGGCAGCCTCTGGAAGGCGAGAACGAGTCCGCCTCTCTTGAACGCCTCTTTCTCTTCCCGCCCGGGCACGTCGGCCGCCGCCAGCTCGAGCGTCGCGAGCTCCGTCGGGCAGTACGCGGCGACCGGGGCCGCGCCGCCGGGGAGTCCGGCCCGGAGCTCCAGGCAGCCGGAGGAGAGGGCGGCCAGAGCGAGAAGTCCGCACGCGGCGGCACTACCTGCGAAGTTCGACACCACGCTGCGAGCGCAACCTGCCATGATCGCCCCTACCTTCCGTCCGGTCCTTGTCTCGTTTGCACTCCACCACGAGACGAACGCACAGCGCTTCTCACCCCGGCGGCCCGTCCAGCCCGCGGGCGCCGCTCGTCAGAACGCCAACATCACCCCGACCCTCAGCGGATAGGCCAGGAGGTCCTGGGCCTGCCTCTCGACGGCGTTGGCCCCCGAGGCCAGGTTCGGCGCGCTCACGTTCTGCACGCCGGCCTCGACGTAGAAGCCGAGCCCACGCGTGCGGATCTCGATGCCGAGCCCGGCGTGGAAGGCGAGCGCCATCGTCGCCGCCCAGTTCGCGGTCCCGCCGCGGTCGACGTCGTTCGCATACTGCACGAGCCCTCCGCCGTACTGCAGGTACGGGCGCACGGTGCGGGTGTTGCCCAGCGGATTGAGAACGGTCCTGCCGTCGATCCAGCCGCCGAGGAGCGTCAAGTCATCGTAGTCCTGACCGGTCACCGGCTCCTGTCCGGCGAAACGGTCTATCGTGACGTGCAGGAGCAGGTACGTGTCGCCCGCGGCCAGCGTCATGGCCGAGCGCGGGGGCTTGCGAAGCACGAGCTGGACGTCGAGGCCTAGCGTTCCCTCGTAGGCCTCATCCCACGAGATCGTGGTGGTGCCGGAGGTGCCTGCGAGCTTGCTTCCGATCTTCGTGCTGGTGATCCCGCCGTACAGCTCGAACTTAGACGGCGCGCCCTCGACCTGGACCGCGGCGGACTCCGCCGCCAGCAGGTGTTCCAGGGCCTGGTCCGCCGCGAGGGCGAGCGGCGCACGCAGGGGGATCGCGTTCTCGAGGGGCGGCGCCTGCCCCCTCCAGGCGACGGCGCCGCATCCGGATAGGACGGCGATACAGGCGAGCGCACCTACTCGACTGCACGCACGCCGGGCCCCTGACCGGCCGCAATCCGCTTCCATGATCGCCTCTCTCGCCATCGCGCCGGCTCCCTTCCGCCCCGGGGTCCGCGCAACGCGCCCCGGAACCGCAACGCGGGTCCGCCATCGACAGGCTGCGGCATTGTAGCGCGCGTTCCCGAGCGTTCAAGGGCTTTTTGCGCTGGATGGAAAGAGTAACACACATCGCCACCCACTCCGCAAGCTGACGTGGGGGCGGGTTCGGATTCCATCGTGTGGGGCGCACCCGCGGCGACCCCGAATGCCTGCCTGCCGCGACGCACGACTTGTCGGGACGCAGGCAGGGATGTTTGGAGTATCGCGCTGACAAACCGCGTTCCGACTTGACGAGGTCTCGCTCATGAATGTCCGCGTTGATTGTGAGGCCAGGACTCTGCGACGACCCTGCTCAGCCACGAGTTGACTTGAAACCGCCCGCGGATTCGCCTATCTTGCCGCCCATGACCCCCAGAGCGGTGCTCCTGGGCCTCGCCGGCGCGGCCGTCGTCTGCGCGATCACTTATTACAACGACGCCGTGATGCGCCAGACGTACCTCGTCGGCAACAACATGCCGGTGGCCGTATACGGGGGATTGATCCTCTTCCTGCTCGTCGTGAACCCGCTCCTGGCGGCCCTGGGGAAAGAGTGGCGCTTCACCGGGGGCGAGCTCGCCGTGGTGCTCGCCCTGACGCTCGCGGCCTGCTGCATCCCCGGCTCCGGGCTCATGCGCACCTTCACCTCGTCGCTCGTGCTCCCCCACCAGTTCGCGCGGACGGACCCCGGCTGGAAGGAGGAGCGCATCGTCGAGATGATCCCGCCCGCGATGCTCGCCGACGTCAGTCGGGACGAGGACACCGTGCTGAACGGGTTCATCCAGGGCAGAGGAGTCGGGACCAGGCACATATCGCTGGGGGATATCCCGTGGGACGCCTGGACCCGAACGCTCTCGCTCTGGCTTCCGCTGATACTCGTCCTGTGGCTGGGCCTGGTCGGGCTCGCCGTGGTCGTGCACAGGCAGTGGTCGGAGCACGAGCAGCTCTCGTATCCGATAGCCGCGTTCGCGGATTCCCTCCTCCCGCAGGAGGGGGGTGTCACTGGCTCGGTCTTCAGGAACCGCCTGTTCTGGCTCGGCCTGGGCGGGGTGTTCGCGATACACCTCCTGAACTACGCGGTGCAGTGGTTCCCGTCGCTGATACCGCTCCCGCTCAGTTTCGACTTCACCTCGCTGAACGAGATCATGCCGACCTTCAGGCGGTCGGGCTGGTCGTGGCTGCTCCTTCGCCCGACGCTCTACCCGACGGTCGTCGCGTTCGCGTTCTTCCTGGCGACGGACGTGTCGCTGTCTCTGGCGGTGGGTCCGTTCCTGTACTCCCTCTTCGTGGGGATAATGGCAGGCTACGGCGTCTCCGTATCGAGCGGTTCGTACCTCTCGCCCAACATCCAGAAGCTCTTCTCCTTCGGCGCCTACATGGGCGTGGTGCTGACGATCGCCTACACCGGGCGCCACTACTACCTGAGCGTCTTCAGGCGGGCGCTCTTCATGAAGCCCCGTGAGGAGGTGGAGCCCGCCTCCGTATGGGGGGCGAGGGCGTTCCTGGCGAGCGTGGTGGTATTCACAGGGAGTCTCATGGCGCTCGGGCTCGACTGGCCCCTGGCCGTGCCCTACACTCTCGGGACGGTGATGGTCTTCCTGGTCATGAGCAGGATACTGGCGGAGACGGGGCTCTTCTTTATACAACCTTATTGGTGTCCAGCCCTGGTGCTTGTGGGGATGCTGGGGCCGGCGGCGGTGGGGCCGCAGGCGATGTTGATCATGTACATGCTCAGCACGGTGCTCCTGATCGACCCGAGAGAGTCCCTGATGCCCTTCGTCGTGAACTCCCTGAGGCTGGTGGACAAGTGGAAGGTGAGCACGGGGAAGGTGGCGCTGCTGTCGGCCGCGGCGCTCGTGATCGGGCTCGCCGTGGCGGTGCCGGTGACCCTCTATTTCCAGTACGACCGCGGCGCCAACATGGCCGATGGGTGGGCGAACGCCGCGGTCCCGAAGTTCGGGATAGACGAGTCCCTGCGCGTGAAGCGGCTCCTGGAACAGCAGGGGACGCTCGAGAAGGCGGCGGCCCTCTCCGGCTGGTCGCGCCTCTTGGCGTGCCGGCCCGACCCGGGGCTGGTGGCGAGTTTCGTTGCGGGGCTCGCGGCGGTGCTGCTCTTCACCGCGGGGAGGCTGAGGTTCCCCGGCTGGCCGCTCCACCCGGTGCTCTTCCTCGTCTGGGGGACGTACCCCGCCCAGATGTTCGCGGGTTCCTTCCTGGTGGGATGGTTCGTCAAGGTCATGGTCATGAAATACGGCGGCGAGGCGGCCTACAGGCGGCTCAGGCCGCTCATGATGGGTCTGGTGGCTGGGGACATGCTGGGCGGGATCACGCCGAACATCATCGGGGCGATATACTACTTTACGACGGGCAACCCGCCGAAGCCGTTCGGGATACTGCCCGGTTAGGTGCGCGATGAAGCCGATCGACGTCAAGATCCAGCCGCGGATGGGCGTGTCGAAGACTTTCTCGCTCACGTTGAACGGGATACGTTACCGGCTCTTCCGCTCGGCAGTGACCGTGGGCGTGATAGCGGTCGCCATAGCGTTCATGATGAACATCCTGGCGGAGAGCCTCACGAAGGCCGCGGTGGCGACGGCGACGCGCGAGCGCACGCGCCTGGAGCGGCGCGCCGCCTGGTGGGCCGCGAGGCTTTCGGGCGCCGGCTCGGTCGCGGAGATACTGGAGGAGCTCGCCAGCGCGGTGCGCGGCGACGCCACGTACTCCGAGATGCGCGCCATGGGCGGGCTCGACGAGTCTCGAATGGCCGAGCTCCACGCGGAGACCGCCCGTGCCTCTGCGTACATCGCCTTCTTCGGCGGCCTCGAGCATGCGCACCGGAGGATACTCGTCCACGGGGCGGCCGGGGTGGAGATCTTCGACCGCCTCCAGGACCGCACGCGCCTGGCGGAGTTCTCGAAGAGGCTGGCGGAGCTGAGGTCGCTGCGCTTCGTCACGCCGATCGGCGAGTTCGAGGGGTTCCTGGCCCGCTGGCCCCGGACAAGAGCCGACCTCGAGCGCATCCGGGAGGGGCGGCTCGCGGCGATCTCGAAGTTGAAGGACGCGCTCGGTGGGCGGCCGGTGATCGAACGCCTGGCCGAGGCCGACGGCGCGTTCGGCGAGGCCGTAAGGGCCGCGGGGTTCGCCCTGAGCGCGGAGGAGGGGGCCTTCGTCGCCGCGCAGGCGAGGGAGGCGCTCGAGATCCGGGCCGTCGAGGAGATAGTGTCGAGACCCGAGGCTCGGAGGCTCATCGGCGCGCGGCTCGACATGGCGCCGAGCGACGTGAACGTCCAGTCGCTTTGGAGGCTCCTGGGGAATCGCGCGGACGCCGAGTGGCTCCTGCGCGAGCTCGATGCCCGGGGCATGGGGGTCGCTCTCGACGCCGACCGCGTGCGCAGGCTCGCCCGCAGGAAGTTCGAGGAGGCCGCGATGACCCGCGCCGAACGGGCCGCGGCCGGGACCGGCGGCGGCATCCTGGGGATGGGCGAGCGCATGAGCTGGCTCGTCTTCGCCTCGATGATCGTCTGCGTCGTCGGGGTCACGAACGCCATGCTCATGTCGGTCACGGAGCGCTTCAGGGAGATAGCGACGCTCAAGTGCCTCGGCGCGCTCGACGATTTCATCATGCTCATGTTCGTCTTCGAGGCGGGGCTCTTGGGGCTGGTAGGAGGGCTCATCGGGGCCGTCGCCGGGACCGCGATAGGCGTGGCCCGGATGGTCGTCGTCTTCGGCTGGTACCTCTGGACGGCAGTGCCTTTCGGGGCGCTCTTCCTGGCGATGCTGATCTCGGTGTTCCTCGGCGTGGTGCTCGCCGCGGTGGGGGCGGTGTACCCCTCGCTCAAGGCGGCGAGGCTCGCGCCGATGGAGGCGATGAGGATACAGTAGGGGCCCGTATGGACGCCGATGCCATCTCCGCCGCGGGCCGGACGCCCCCCGAGGGCTCGCCGGGCGGCGATTCCAGCCGCAGGAGGGTCATCATCAGGACCGTGAAGCTCCGCAAGGAGTACGTGAAGAAGACGGTCCGCACCGAGGCCCTGCGGGGGATCGACGTCGAGATATACGCCGGCGAGTTCATCTCGGTCATGGGGCCGTCAGGCTCGGGGAAGAGCACGTTTTTCAACATGGTCGGCGGGCTCGACAGCCCCACCAGCGGCAGGGTGTTCATCGACGAGGTGGACGTGGCACAGCTCACGGCGGTGGAGCTCGCCTTCCTCCGTTGCCGGAAGATCGGGTACATCTTCCAGGAGTACAACCTCATACAGTATATGACCGCGCTCGAGAATGTCACCGCGCCCATGGCCTTCGGCGGCGTGGACCCCGACGCAGCGCGCGAGCGCGGGATGTCGCTCCTGGAGATCGTGGGGCTGGCGGATCGGTGGTCGCACAGGCCCATAGAGATGTCCGGCGGCCAGCAGCAGCGCGTGGCGATCGCCAGGGCGATGGCGAACAATCCGAGCATTCTCCTCTGCGACGAGCCGACGGCGAACCTGGACCTGAACACCGGCCAGGAGATACTCCAGATACTCAGGCGCCTGAACAAGGAGCGTGGCGTGACGATCATCTGCGCGACCCATGATCACAGGATGCTCAACATCTGCGACAGGCTGATGTGGATTCGCGACGGGCAGATAGAGCGTCTGGCCCGCCGCGACGAGGTGCGCATAGAGGTCGGTTCGATAGGCGGCAGGGGATAGGCGGCGATGCGTCGATCCGCGAACGGAGCCCTCGTGCCGGTCACCTGCGCCGCCCTGGCGGCCTGGCTTCTCGCGGCGCCTGGCGCCGCGGGAGCGGGCGATCGCTTCCTGGACGACTGCCGTGCGCTCTGCTCAGGCCCGCACAGGCTGGCCGGCACGGCGGAGTGCCTGAGGGCCTCTGAATACATCGAATCGCGCCTCCGCGAGATAGGCCTCGACGAGGTGATCGTCCAGGAGTTCCCGACGGTCGGGCTCGAGCTCCTGCGCTGCGAGCTGGAGCTCACGCCGCCTGAGGGTCCCGCCAGGAGGCTCCCGCTCCTGCCTGCCCGGCCGAACGGCATCGTGCCGCCGGTGACGCCCCCGGAGGGCCTCTCGGGCGAGGTGCTCCGCGTCGGGCCGGGCGGGGAGACCGAGTTCCCCCGCCCGCCGCAGGGCCGGATAGTGGTGCTCGATTACAACTCCCCGATGGGGTGGCTAGCCGCCTTCAGGGAAGGTGCTAAGGCCGTCGTCTTCACGAGGACCGCCGCCCCCCGTTCCTGGCACGCGCTCCACGTGGAGGCGGACGCGAACCTGCCCCGCTTCTACTATGAAGGGGACCCCTCGGACATCCCGGACGGCTCCAGGGCGGTCATCAGGAGCGAGGTCGCCTGGACCGGCGCGATCGGCAGGAACGTCTTCGGCCTCCTGCGGGGGAAGAGCCCGCGCTTTCAGATGGACCTGCCGGAGATGATTGTCCTGGCTGCGCACATCGACAGCTACGGCGAGGTCCCGCACCGCTCGCCGGGCGCGCGCGCCGCGGCGAACTGCGCCGCGCTCCTCAGGATCGCCGAGCGCCTCAGGGCAGATCCCCCCGCGCGACACGTGCTTTTCGCATTCTTCGACGCCCAGGCCCGCGGGCACGCGGGGAGCTCCGCCTTCTACCGGGTCTTCGAGGACACGCGCAGCCACGCCGTCCACATCGAGAACCGCTTGCGCAGCCTGGCGAACGAGCAGGCCTTCCTGGCCGCCATGCGCGAGGCCCTGGCCGGGGAGGAGCCCCTCGCCCGCCCGTCGCCGGTCAGGCGGGAGATCCTGGCGCGGCTCAAGGTCAAGGCCGACGAGCATGCCGACGCCGCGAGCGAGGAGCTATACCTGCTCAGGAAGGGTGAGCGGCGGGACGGGACGAAGGCCCTCCAGGACGCCCTCGGCGCGGAGCTCGACAGATGGAACGCCCTCCGCCGGGCACTCGGCCGCGACAGGATCACGGAGGAGGTGAGAAGGGAACTTTCCCAGGCGATCGCCGAACTCAGGCGCGACGTCGCCGCCAGGGGCGAGGAGCTCGCCTTCGAGGCCCGTGCGCTCGGCGCTGACAAGAGGCTTTTCGATCTCCTCGGCTCGTGGTGGCTGAGTCTCCACGTCTCGCTGGTCTTCGGCGACTCCTCGGAGCGCTGGGGTCTCTCCGTAGGCGGGGATTCGCACCTGCATTCCGACAAGGACATGCCCGGCCTCTATGCGAAGCTGCAGAAGGTCTTCCTCACCGCCTGCGAGCGGCTCGCCGAGCGGCCCTCGCGGTTCGAGCAGTCGACCGCCGACGGCACCATGACGCCGCCTCGCGTCACCTTCGCTGCGCCGTGGCTGGTGCACAGCGGCGAGGTCGGCGGGAGGCTAGGCGTTTACAACCTTGTCCTCTGCACGAGCCAGGAGCGGCTCACCCGCGAGGGGACGCCCGCCGATACCCTCGAGAGCCTGGATGCCCGCAAGATCGAGCTCCAGGCTGAGGAGGCGGCGAGGGTTCTCGCTCAGGTCGCGAGCGAGGAGGGTCTCTCGCTCCGCCGGTCGATCATTCCGGACAAGAATTATTTCTGGCCGGAGTTCGGTTCCGATCACCGCGTGTTCGGGCCTCTGGTGATGGCGAAGAGGCGAGGGAGCTCCATCCCCAACCGCCCCGTGGCGGGGGCGCTCGTGAGGCTCGCGCTCAGGCGCCCGGCGACGTTCGGCGCCCAGCCCAGGAAGCCCTGCGCCTTCGACAACTTCGTGGTCTGCCGGACGAACCAGAACGGCTCGTACGCCTTCGGGCCCATCCCTGCGGACCCGTACATGGACTCGCTCCGCGGCTTCGCCGCCGAGTTCGACGCGCGGGGCGAGGTGGTCTCGGCGAGCGACCTGGCCTCGGCGAACAAGGTCAACAGCAGACTGAACGTCTTCGCGTGCCGTTCGGGGGCGGCCGTGCTCCCGCCGCAGATCGAGGCGAGGGAGGTCAGGGTCCTGGACGCCAGGGCCAACTTCCCGCTGGAGGAGGACAGGTCCTTCTCGGCCACGACCGACGGCGTGGTCTGGTGGTACTGCGAGCGCAAGGTCCAGGGCGTGAAGCTCTTCAGGGCGGAGAGCATCGCGGCCCTCGTCAACGGGGAGAGCTCGCTCCGCGAGGGCGAGTCCGTCTCGGATGACTACGCGGGGAAGGGCCTGCCCCTGGGCCCGGGGTGGGAGTTTCCGGAGACCGTCCGGCGCGCGGCCGCGGACATGTGGAGACTGAACGCGGCGCGCATGGACCTCCTGCGCTCGCGCGGGGTCGTAGACAAGTCCGTCCAGGACCTCCACGGGAGGGCGGAGGACCTCTTGCTTGCGGCGTCTGCGGCCGGCACCGTGGCCGAGTCGTCGGCGCTCGCGGCCTCGGCCTTCCTGGCGGAGGTGCCGGTCTACGAGCGCACGCGCCAGACGCTCGACGACCTCGTGCACGCGGTGCTCGTGCTCCTGGGTCTCTCGGTGCCTTTCGCGTTCGCCCTGGAGAGGCTCCTCGTCGGCTCTACGAACATCTACAGGCAGGTGGCGTACTTCGCCGGGTTCTTCGTCCTGACGTTCGTGATCCTCTATCTCTCGCACCCGGCCTTCGCGATCTCGAAGACCCCGATGATCATCTTCCTGGGCTTCGCGGTGCTCGTCCTCTCGGGGCTCGTGATCGTGGTGATCATGAGGCGCTTCGAGGTCGAGCTCAAGGTCCTCCAGGGGCTCACCACGACCGTCCATTCGGCGGACGTGTCCCGCTTCAACACGATGATGGCCGCGATGGCGATGGGCATCTCGACGATGCGCAGGCGCCCGCTGCGCACCGCGCTCACGGCGACCACGATAGTGCTCCTGACCTTCACCATCCTGTGCTTTGCCTCCTTCGGGACGAAGACGGGCGTCGTCAAGCTGTTCCTCACCTCGCCTCCGGGCTACACGGGCGTGATGGTCCGCCACGTGAACTGGGCCTCGCTGGGCCTGGATGTGCCGGAGCTCATCCGGCGGATGTGGTCCCGGGAGGCGACCGTGGCCGCGAGGGTCTGGACCTCCCCCGAGACCGAGCAGAGCCACGGATTCCTCGTCGCGCGCGCCGACGGCTCCAGGCCCGTTTCGATGCGGGGGATCCTGGGTTTCGAGGCGGCCGAGCTGGCGCGAAGACGCGACCTCGCCGAGCTCCTGGGCGAGCCGGGGGCGGACCTGGAGAACTCGGTCTGGCTCACGCAGCCCGTGGCGAAGGCGCTCTCGGTCTCGGCCGGCGACGAGGTGATGGTGAGCGGCGCGCGCCTCAGGCTCGCCGGCGTCCTCGAACCGGGGAGGGTGGCCGAGCTCTCCGACCTCGACGGCAGCAGGATCCTGCCGGTGGACTTCATCGAGATGAAGAGCACGAAGGTGGACACCCGCGTCGACGAGCTCGGCGCGGCCATGATGAGCAGACAGAATTGGGCCGCGCTGCCGACGGACTCCGTGGCGATAGTGAGCGCCTCGAAGGCGCTCGAGCTCGGCGCGACGGTCCGCGCGGTGATGCTGTATACCGACGACGCCGCCCGGGCGGGGGCGCTCGCGGAGGAGATCGCGCGGTTGCTTCCGCTCCCCGTCGCGGCGACCCGTTCCGACGGGGTCTACAGGCACTTCCTGGGCTCGATCGTGGAGGCCGGCGGCGCGAAGGACCTGCTCTTCCCGGTGATCCTGGGGGGCCTGGTGATCTTCGGGACGATGCTGGGCTCGGTCGCCGACCGCGAGAAGGAGATATTCACGTTCAGCGCCCTGGGGCTCGCGCCGCCGCACGTGGCGAGCCTGTTCCTCGCCGAGAGCATGGTCTACTCCGTCGTGGGAGGGCTCGGCGGGTACCTGCTCGCGCAGACCTCGATGAAGGTCCTGGAGTACCTCGCCTCGTTCGGCCTGGTGCGCGTGCCCGAGATGAACTACTCCTCCACCAACGCGATCGTGACGCTGCTGATCGTCATGGCGACGGTGCTCGCCTCCGCGGTGTATCCGGCGATCCGCGCCTCCAGGAGCGCCAACCCCGGCATACTCCGCACGTGGCGGCTGCCGCCCCCGGAGGGCGACGATCTCACCTTGGTATTCCCGTTCACTGTGTCCGAGTACGACATCACCGGCGTCGTGAGCTTCCTCAAGGAGCACTTCGAGAACCTGGCCGAGGCGGGGCTCGGCGTCTTCATGGCGAGGGACGTGAGGTTGATCAAGGCCGGCGAGTCGTTGGGCCTCGAGGCGCATCTGGCGCTCGCGCCGTTCGACCTCGGCGTGACGCAGTCTTTCGCCCTGACGAGCACCCCGAGCGAGATCCCTGGGATCGACCTGGTAAGGATCGCGATCAGGAGGAAGTCCGGGCAGCCGAAGGACTGGTACAGGCTCAACAAGGTCTTGCTCGACGACCTTCGGCGGCAGTTCTTGATCTGGAGGGCTCTGCCGCACGACACGATGGACGCCTACAGGCACCGCACGCTCGCGGCCCTGGCGGCGCTCCAGGCGGGGGACGCCTAGATGCCCGAGAAGCACGAAAAGCTCGATAAGGAGCTCGAGCAGTTCAGGGGCCTCATGGAGCCGCCCTCGACCTTCGAGGACGGGTTCAACTGGACCTCGTTCTTGGGGACGCTGTTCGTCTCGCTGATCATGGTCCCGGGGGCGATGTACATGGGGCTCCTCGCCGGCGAGGGGATCGGGCCCGCCGCGCAGTGGGTCACGGTCATCCTTTTCATAGAGATCGCCCGCCGGGCGCAGAGGCACCTCAAGCGGGCTGAGATATTCGTCCTCTTCTTCATGGCCGGGGCGGTCATGAGCGCGCCCTTCTCGGGGCTCATCTGGAACCAGTTCTTCGTCAGGAGCGACGCGGCGGTCGCCCACGGCATCGCCGAGTGGCTGCCGAACTGGTTCGCGCCCCCTGCGGAGTCGCAGTCCTATGCGGAGAGGTCCTTCTTCAGAGTCGAGTGGCTGCCGGCGATAGGGCTCGTGATCTTCACGACCTTCTTCGGGCAGCTCAGCAACCTCGTCCTGGGCTATGGCCTCTTCCGGCTGACCAGCGACATCGAGAAGCTGCCCTTCCCCATGGCCCCGGTGAGCGCGCAGGGGATTCTCGCCCTGGCCGAGGGCGAGGAGCAGTCCTGGCGCTGGAGGGTCTTCGCGATAGGCGGCGCGACGGGGCTCGTCTTCGGCGCGGTGTACGTCGGGCTCCCCACGCTCACGGGGGCCCTGACCGGCAGGCCGATCATGATCTTCCCGATCCCATTCTACGATGCCACGCCCAAGACCGAGTCCGTGCTGCCCGCCGTCGCCACGGGCTTCTCCTGGGACCTGGGCAACCTGATCTTCGGGATGGTGCTGCCGTTTTTCGCGGTGCTGGGGAGCTTCATCGGCCTGGTCATCTCGATCTGCCTGAACCCGATCCTGCACAAGTACGGAATCCTCGACCTGTGGACGCCGGGCGACACGCTCCAGACCACGATGTTCAAGAACAACGTCGATTTCTACTTCAGTTTCGGGATCGGCGTGTCGCTCGCCGTGGCGATCGTCGGATTCTACCAGATCTACAGGAGTCTCCGGGGACGCGCGAAAGACGCCGCGAGGGGCCGCGCGCACGAGCCCTCCGCGCCCGCCGGCCGCGGGGACATACCGCCCTGGGCGATCGGCGCGGTGTACGTCGCGGTGACATTGGCCTACATCCTCGTCTCGGGTTTCCTGATCGATTGGCATCCGGGCGTGATGGTGGTGCTCTTCGTCCTCGGGTTCGTCTTCACGCCGGTGATCAGCTACGTCACCGCGAGGCTCGAGGGGATGGCGGGGCAGGCGGTCGAGATCCCGATGGTCCGCGAGGCGAGCCTCATACTGAGCGGCTACAGGGGCGTGAACGTCTGGTTCCTGCCGATCCCGCTCGCCAACTACGGCAGGATGACCGTCTTCTACCGCGAGTGCGAGCTCACGGGCACGCGCTTCTCGAGCGTCTGGAAGGCGAGCGTGGTACTCTACCCGGTGGTCCTCGTCAGCTCGATCATGTTCGCGAACTTCATATGGGGCCTGGCCGAGGTCCCCTCCGCGATGTACCCGTACGCGCAGAGGATGTGGGAGCTCGAGGCGAACAACCGCTGCATCATGTACTCGTCCACGCTCGGCGGCTACTCGATGTTCGAGGACGCCTTCAGTTGGGGGTGCCTGGCCGTAGGGACTTGCTGCGGGGTGGTGCTCTTCTCCGCGATGAGCTGGCTCGGGGCCCCGATCTTCCTCACCTACGGCCTCGTGAGGGGCCTCGGCCAGGGCTACGCCCCCGGAATGATCCCGCAGATGATCGGGGCGCTGCTGGGGCGGTTCTACTTCCTCAAGAAGATCGGGCCGAACTGGAGGCGGTACGTGCCGGTCCTCGCCGCCGGCTACGCCTGCGGCCAGGGCCTGGTGGCCGTGTTCGGGATAGGCATCACCTTCATCAGCAAGGCGGTGGTGCAGATGCCGTTCTAGCGCCCGGGTGCCGAGGTTCCCCGCGGCGGCGGGGGCCTGCGGCTCGCTGTGCCGGTGGAGTTGCGCAGCGGCAGAAAGGGTCGCATGGAGCGCAAGACGCCGCACGAGGCCGCGAAGCGGTTCAGTTCGCTCGGCGCCGACCTCATAGTCCGCGTGCGCAACCTGAGCAAGGTCTTCGCGCACGGGGGCTCCGTCGTGGAGGCGCTCAAGAGCGTGAACCTGGACGTCTACAGGGGCGAGTACATCTCCATCATGGGCCCCTCGGGTTCGGGCAAGAGCACGCTCTTCAACATGATCGGGGCGCTCGACCGGCCGAGCTCTGGCGAGGTCAAGGTCGCCAACGTCGATCTCACGGCGCTATCGAGCCGGGAGCTCGCGTACTTCCGCGGGAACCACATCGGCTATGTCTTCCAGACCTACAACCTGATCCCCTGGTACACCGCCATCGACAACGTGGCGCTGCCCGTGATCTTCTCGGGGCGGCCGCACTCGTTCGCGGTCGAGCGCGCCAAGGAGGTCCTGGAGCGCGTGGGGCTCGGCCACCGCATGCACCACCGCCCGGACGAGATGTCCGGCGGCCAGCAGCAGCGCGTGGCGATCGCGAGGGCCCTGGCGAACTCCCCGTCGATAATCCTCGCGGACGAGCCGACGGCCAACCTCGACCTCGCTACAGGCGAGGAGATCATCAACTTGCTCTCGATGCTTTGCAGGGAGGACGGCGTGACGGTCATCACGGCCACCCACGACCACAAGATGCTCTCCACCTCCGACCGGATCGTCTGGATGCGCGACGGCAGGATCGACGAGGTGGAGCTCCGCTCCGACCTCGATATCCGCGTGGGCTCGATAACCTGATCGCCCCTGGGGGCGGGAGGCTCGCGCTCGGCCGCCCTGGCCGCGAGGCGCGTCTCTCGGAGGGATTCGTGGCCTGCGACGTCGCGCCGGGGCCGGCCCCCGGAGGATGAGGATGGATCGAAACAGGGAGATAGCCGAGAAGCGTCGGCGGCTGCGCGAGTTCCTCGCCCGCGAGGGCCTCGGCGCCGCGGTCTTCTCCACGCAGGCGCTCTACTCCTGGTATACGGGCGGCGGCGATGGAAGGGTCGCCATCGGGACCGACGCCGCCTCCGCCCACATCGTCGCGACGGGGGAGCAGGGCTCGCGCGACGTCGTCGTCACGACGAACATCGAGGCGCCGCGCCTGGAGTCGGAGGACCTCGCCGGGACGGTCGACTTCGACCTCCGCGCCGTGCCGTGGCACGAGGAGGAGGCCCTGGCGGCGGCCGTCGCATCGCTACTCTCGGGCCGACGGGCCGCGAGCGACACGGGGGCGTTCGGTCTGCCGAGGCTGCCGGGGTCCTTCCAGGAGCTCACCTACGTTCTCACTGAACGCGAGCGGGAGCGCTACCGGGCCCTGGGCGCCGATTGCTCCGAGGCCCTGGAGGGCGCCCTCTCCGGGCTCCCGCGCGGTTCGACGGAGCAGGAGGTCGCCTCGCGCCTGGGGCGGGAGCTCCTCGCGCGGGGGGTCCTGCCGCAGGTGATCCTGGTGGCGGCCGACGAGCGCGCGAGGCTTTTCAGGCATCCGCTGCCCACATCCCTCCGGGCCCGCGGTCACATCGTCGCGTCGATCTGCGGGAAGCGGGGGGGGCTCGTGGCGAGCGCGACCAGGGTCGTGAGCTTCGGCCAGCCCGACGCGGAGCTCCGCCGCAGGCACGACGCCGTCGTGCGCGTGGACGCGGCCCTGATACGGGCGACCGCGGCGGGGCGCTGCGTCGGCGATGTCTTCGCGGAGGGGGTGCGCGCCTACGAGGAGGCCGGCTTCCCCGGCGAGTGGAGGCTCCACCACCAGGGCGGCGCCACCGGATACCAGGGCAGGAGCTACCGGGCGCACGCGCGCTCGCGCCAGACGGTGCTCGACGGTCAGGCGTTCGCCTGGAATCCCTCGATCGCCGGCACGAAATCTGAGGACACGATCCTCGTGAACGGTTCCGGCCAGGAGGTCCTGACGGCGTGCAGGCGCTGGCCGGCGATCCATGTGGATGGGCTCGCGCGGGCGGACGTGCTCGCGCTCTGAGTGGCGTTGGGACTGCGCGAGGCGACCACTGGCGCGGGCTTGTCCGCATCTCGGCGTCCCCCGGCCGGCGCATGGCGCGGCCGGCTCCTTGACTCCCGCGAGCTCCAGGTGTATTCGTCGCGGGCCGGCCGGGGACGAGCGGGTTCGCCCGGTGGACGGGCGATCCGATTCGTTCGGACAGGGGGCGTGCGTGGGGACCGGTGTCGCTATCACCGGGCTCGGGGCCGTGAGCCCCCTGGGCCGCGGCGTGAAACCGCTCTGGGAGGGGCTCCTCGCCGGCCGGCCGGCGCTCGGGCCGATCACGAGGTTCGACGCCTCGCCCTTTCGCAGCGCCGGCGGGGGCCAGGTCCCCGAGAGCGCCATCGGAGACTCGCCCCCCGGCCGGACGCTCGCCGAGCGCTACCTCCTCGCCGCCGCGCGCGAGGCGCTCGAGGACGCCGGGCTCGGCCCGCCGGCCGGCGACATGGCGCTCGTGGTCGGCACGAACTTCGGCGGGATGTCGGCCGCCGAGCGGGCGCTCGCGGGCGGGGATGCAGGCCGTCTCTCGGAGTACGAGTTCCGCGCGCAGGCGGAGCGGTGCGCGCGCGAGCTGGGTCTAGCGGGTCCGAGACTCGCCCTTTCGCTATCCTGCGCGTCGGGCGCGGCGGTGGTAGTCGTCGCGCGCGAGCTCATCCTCGCCGGCCGCGCGGAGCGCGTGCTCGCCTGCGGATACGACGAGCTCAGCCTGTACGCCTTCGCGGGGCTCGCGGCCCTCCGCGCGATGAGTCCCACGGGCCTCCGCCCGTTCGACAGGCGGCGCGACGGAACGCTCTTCTCCGAGGGTGCAGGCGCGCTCGTGGTCGAGGACCTGCGCTCGGCGACCGAGCGGGGCGCGAAAGTGCTCGCCGAGATCGTAGGCGGCGCGCTGAACAACGACGGCTACCACATGACCGCGCCCGAGAAGGAGGCGCGCGGGATCTCCGCGCTCCTGCGCGACGCGCTCGCCGACGCCGGCGCAAGGGCAGAGGATATCGACCATGCGAACCTCCACGGCACGGGGACGCCCTACAACGATCTGATCGAGACCGTGGCCCTGAAGGCGGTGTTCGGCGCGCGCGCGCGCTCGATACCGGTCACCGCGAACAAGTCGGTGATAGGCCACGCGATGGGCGCGGCGGGAGCCCTCGAGACGATCGCCTGCGTGCTCTCGCTCGGCGAGGGTCTCGTGCCGCCCGTGGCGGGCCTCGAGGAGCAGGACCCGCAGTGCGACCTGGACGTCGTCCGCGGCGGGCCGCGGCGCGCGGATATCGCCTGTGCGTTGAAAACGTCCTACGGGATCGGCGGGACGAACGCCGCCCTGGTCCTCAGGAGGTCCGCGGCGAAGGGCTGATACGCTCCGTCGCGCCTCCGGGCGGCGAGGAGGGAACCGTGAACGGAGAGCTCGAGCGCCTGGAGGCCGGCGGCCACGAGGACGACCTTCGGCGCATCATCGACGAGGTGGAGGCCGCCCGCGAGGATGAGCTCCGGCGGCTCAGGGGCGCGAAGGTGCGCGCGAAGGCCCTGGAGGAGATCAAGCAGGAGGTCCTGCGGCGCTTCGCGGAGCTCCATCCCGACGTCCGCCCGCGATTCCTCTCGGGGCCCTACAGGGACCAGGACGCCCCGCCAGCCGGACCCGCCAGGAGGAGGCGCTGAGCGCCGGTCGATCTCAACCGAACGTCGGGAGGAAGTCCCTCTGCAACTCGAGCATCTCGTCGAGCAGCCTCTCGGCCCCGGAGATACTGTTCACGCACGGATCCAGGAGCAGCGCCTGGAGGAGGAGGCTCTTCGAGCGAGTCCTGTAGGCCTCGGTCAGGAGCGAATGGATCGTGAACTGCGTCCGCATGTACGCCGCGAAGGTCTCCGGTATCGGTCCGACCTCGATCGGGTGCACGCCCCGCGCGTCCACGATCGCCGGCACCTCGACCACCGCGTCGTGCGGGAGATTACTCACGAAGCCCTCGGAGTTGAGCACGTTCACCGCGGAGCGCCGCGAGGAGCGGTCGAGCTCGATGTCGCAGATCACCGGCACGGCGATCTCGCCGCTCGGCCGGAGGAGCCCGGTCACGTCTTCGTGTACGGCGGCGCTTTCGTCGCGGGGGGAGCCCTCCGGCTTCTCGCCCAGACGCACCGGCCGGCACTCGCGCCCGTAGGGCCACTTCGTCCCGTGGTACTCGGTCCCGTACGAGAGGTACTCGCCGATGTGGTCGTCGGAGGGGAATGTGAAGACGCCGAAGACCTCCGCCATCTTCCTGAAGAGCGGCGGCGCCGACGGGTCCTCCCGGGCCTTCGCCAGGGCCTCGGCGAGGCGGTCGCGGCCCGTCCTCCTGTCGAGCGCGCGCAGCACGCAATAGAAATGGTTCATGCCCGCGGAGGTGACCTCGATGTCGTCGGGTCCGGCGTCCAGGTAGCGGCGGATCGCCTCCTCCGCCGAGAAGACGCCGTGGCAGAGCCCCACGGCCCTCACCCGCGTCAGGTTCAGGATCGCGTGGAGCACGCGCGCCTCGGGGTTGGTGAAGTTCAGGACGAGCGCCTCCGGCGACTCCTCCTCGACCGCGCGGCAGATCGGGATGACGAGCTCGAGGCTCCTGAGCGCATGGAAGAGCGCCCCGGGGCCGCCGTTCTCGCCCAGGACCTGGCGGAAGCCGTGCGCGAGGGGCACTCGGAAGTCCTGCTCCCAGAGCTCATAGCGCCTGCGGGCGACCGCGACTATGACATAGCGCGCTCCGCGGAGGGCGCCTCGCAGATCACCTCCGGCCTCGAAGGCGATGTCCGTCCCGGCCCTCTCGGCCATGAGCCGCGCGAGGCGCAAGGCCCTGTCGAGCGCTGCGGGGTCCGCGTCCACGAGGACGACGCTCGTCCCGCGCCCGCGGAGCTCGCGCGCGAGGCAGAGGTCCGCGACCATGCCCGTCCCGAAGGACCGGCTGCCCGCACCAACGATGACGATCTTCACGGATGAGCCCTCCTCTTGGCGAGCGCGGCCTGAGCCGTTACGTCCGTTCGAAGAAGACGATCATCGCACCGCAGCTCGGGCAGGGGCCCCTGGAGCCCTTGAACCCCTCCGGCGTCGGGAAGTGCGCGGCGCAGTGCGGGCAGACGAGTTCGGCGGGGTAGATGGGTTCTCCCCTGGCGTCGAACCTGATGCCGAACGGGTTCTGCCCCGCCGGGGGGACGGCCGGCGGCCTGCTGACCGTGGCCGTCGGCCCGCGGACGGGGCCGACGCTCTTCGCCCAGTCGACCTTGAGCATCTTCCTCTCCTGGAGAATCGGCGGCTCGGCCTTCTCGGACGCCGAGGGCCTATCCTGGCCCTCCCGGCCGGGGGCCGCAGCCGAAACCGGCTCCACCCGCCCCGCGGGGGGCTCCGGCGCAGGGGCCTGAACCCCGGCGGCGGGCGGCTTCGCCTCGAATACGGCTGTGCGCCCGCGCGAGGAGTCCCTGCGGGGCGGATGCCCCGCGCGCGTGGCGTGCGGTTCGAGCGCTGAGCCGGCGGCTGGGGGAGGACATCCCGCGCCGGCGCCCGGGGCCTCGGCGTGCGTCTGGCCCTCGGCCGCGCCGGGCGGGGCCGCGTGGATTGCGCGCCTGAGGTCGTGGAGCTTCCCGCATTTCATGCACTCGACGATCCCTGGCCTGCCCGGCGGGCGCGGGATGCGCGAACCGCACTCGCACACGAGCGACCCCTCCGTCGGGTGCTCTCCCGGGCCGGGCGTCCGAGGGACCTGAGCTGCGCTTGCGGCCATGGCTGCTGCCATCCTTCCGAACTGGCCCTGCGCTCCCTTCGGGTCGGGCCCCTGGAGAGGCCGGCCCTTGGCCGCGGGAGGCGCCTCCCTGAGCGGAAGTCGCTTGCCTGCGGACTCGGCCAGGGCCCGGGCGCTCGCGAGCGGCCTCCGCGGCCCGGCGCCGAGGGCCATGCGAGTCTCCTCGTAGTCGCGCAGCGTCGCTCCGGTCGACATGGCTCGCAGGATGGCGATGCGCTCGCGGATCGGGGGGTGCGTCGAGCCGAGCGCGCTGTACCGCTCCTCGGTGGGCTTGATCGGGTTCACGATGTAGAGATGGGCCGTGGCGCGGTTCGCCACCTCGAGGACCTCTCTGTCCTCGGCGATCTTCTCCAGGGCCGAGGCGAGGCCCTCAGGGTAGCGGGTGAACTCGACCGCCGTGGCGTCCGCCAGGTACTCCCTCCGGCGGCTCACGGCCAGATGCAGGAGCCTCGCGAGTATCGGCGCCACGATGGCGAGGACGAGCGCCACGAGGACGAGCACCGCACCCGCCGGCCCCGCCCGAACCCTCCTGCGGCCGCCGTGCGCGCCATGCCAAGTCGCGCGCAAGTAGAGGTCGCAGATCAGGACCAGCGTCCCCACCAGCACTCCGACAAGGGTCAGGTAGAGCGTGTCGCGGTTCCTGATGTGGCCCATCTCGTGGGCGATCACGCCCTGGAGCTCGTCGCGCGAGAGCTTGTCGAGGAGCCCCCTCGTAACGGCCACGGTCGCGCTCTTGGGCGTGCGGCCCGTGGCGAAGGCGTTGGGTGCCGAATCCTCGATGATGCAGATCTTCGGCATCGGGAGCCCCGAGGCGATGCTCATCTCCTCGACCACGTTGAAGAGCTGGGGCGCCTCGTCGCGCGAGACCTCGCGGCAGTCGCTCGCCCAAAGGACGATGCGGTCTCCCCCGTACCATGTCGTCAGGGCCAGGACGAGCGAGAGCCCGAACGCGGCGGCGAGGCCGATGTCGGCCGCGCCCCAGGCCGCTCCCACGGAGACCCCGACGGCTGCCAGGAGCCCGGTGAGGAGCGCCACGAGGAGGAGCGAGTGCCGCTTGTTCCTGCGAATGGCCTCCCACATGGCGCCTCCCCCGGGGCGGCGACGCTCGCGTCAGCGGAGGCTCACCTTCGGGACCTCGCGCTCGGGGGCCTGGATCTCGAAGAACGCCTCCGCGGTGAAACCGCAGATGTTGGCCACTATGCTCGCCGGGAAGAGCTGGATAGAGGTGTTGTAGCGCATGACCTCGTCGTTGTAGTGCTGGCGCGCGAACGCGATCCTGTTCTCCGTGGCGGTCAGCTCCTCCATGAGTTGGCCGACGTTGACGTTCGACTTGAGGTCCGGGTAGTTCTCCATCACCGCGTAGAAGCGGCCGAGGGCGGCGGTGAGCGCGGCCTCCGGGCCGACCTGCGCGGCGGCCCCCTGGCCGGAGACCTTCATCGCCTCGCTGCGCGCGCGCGTGATATTCTCCAGGACCTCCTTCTCGAAGCCCATGTAGCCCTTGACCGACTCGACGAGGTTCGGGATCAGGTCGTGCCTGCGCTTGAGCTGGACGTCGATCTGCGCCCAGCCGTTCTTCACCTGCATGCGTCTGGTGACGAAGCCGTTCCTGACGGCGACGAACCAGACGAGTACGAGGAACGCAAAGCCGCATATCGCGATGAGCGCGATCAGCCCCGGCGAGAGCGCCGCAAGCGGTCCGCAGAGCATCGTCTGCCCTTCCTTCCTATGTCGGCCTCGGGCCCCGGCCCGCTCAGGCGGGACCCTCGGCGCCGTAGAACCTGCGCAGGGCCCTGTCGAGGGCCGCCGCAGGGACGGCCGCGCCCTGGACCTTGCAGCCCAGAAGGAAGGCCAGGTCCTCGAGCGTCCCCTCCTGCAGCGGCTCCTTCACCGCGACTGTGAGCACATCGTTTTCGAACCTCACCGGGACGCAGGCGTAGGCGAGCGCGAGCGACCTCGGCACTCGCGCCAGGAGATCGGCACCGATCTCCATCTCGTCGAGGTCGATGCGTCCGCCCTCTCCGGCCGGCTCCTCCTTCTGGGATCGCCTGAGCCGCCAGACCTCTCCGAACTTCCTGAGGAGCGCCCGCTCCCCGAGCTTCATCGCGCTGCCGCAGCCGGGGCAGGTGAAGGCCGGGGCGGGGGCCGAGACGTCCACGGGATATCCCAGCCCACAGCGCCGGCAGACGCACTTTACGACGAGCCCCCCCTCCGGGTCAACCTCGCCCACGAACGCCCCGCACTGCGGGCAGTCGGCCTGCTGCCGGCGGCCGGATATCTCGGCCGTGTAGTAGAACGAACACCTTGGGCATATCACATTGATTGTGCCGTGGCCTCGCGGGTGCCTGCGCGACTGAGCCAATCTCTCCCCCGAAACGCCGCGGGGGCGCGCGTAGCTCTGCGCGCCCCCGCCGCGAATGGCTCATCTGCCAACCCACGCTACTTAGGCTTCGGCGGCGCCGGCGGCTTGGGCTTCTGGGCCTCCTGCTTCTTGATCTCGGCGTCGATCTTCACGACGACGTTGGTGCCGGCGACCTGAAGCTTGAGCTCCTTCAGCTTGGCGATGTTTCCGTCGTAGTCTTTCGGGGTCTTCGCGATCTGGGCCATCAGCGCGTCGAACTTCTTCTGCGCATCGGCCTCTCTCGCCTGCTTCTCCTCGGCGGCGATCTTCGACTCGGCGGCCTTGATCTGCCCGTCGATCTGCTTCTCGAACGTGGTGCCCTTGAACTCGGGCAGCTGGCTGCGCAGATACTCGGCCTTCTCGCGGGAGGTCTTCTTGGCGTTGGCGGTCTCCATGACCTTGGCGTAGAGATTCTTCTTCAGGTTCGTCCGCTCCTTCTGGAGCGCGGCCTTGATCGCGCTCTCGTACCTGGTCTTGGCGAACTCGGTCTCGGCAGCCTCCAGGCGACCGATCTTCCTCCTGGGGTCGGTCTCCTTGTCGATCGCGGCCTTCACTGCATTGTACCTCGCGGCGAGCTGGGCGTCCTTCTCGGCGTCGATCATCTTCTTGATCATGGCCTCGAACTTGGTGCCCGCGAAATCGGGGAGCTGCCTCTGGAGCTCCATCAGCTTGAGCTCGCTCGTGGCGAGCTTCTTCACCGTCTCCTGGAGCTTGGAGAAGGCCTCCTGCTTGAGCGTGTCTCTCTCGCGCGTTATCGCGTCCTTGATCTGCTTCTCGTAGGAGGTGCCGGCGAAGCCCGGCAGGGCCTCCTCATACTTGGCGATCTTCTGGGCGGGGGTCTTCAGTTTGTCCACGGCCTCGGTGAGCTTCGCGAACCTGTCGCGCGCCTGCGCGTCGAGCTCGGCCTGGATGGCCTTCTTGATCTGGTCCTCGAAGGAGGTCCCCGCGAACCTCGGGAGGGCCTCCTGGAGCCTCGCGACCTTCTGGACGGAGGACAGCTTCGCCACGCTCGACATGAGCTTCGTGTGGTCGTCGCTGGCGAGGGTGTCTTTCTCCGCCTTGATCATGCCCTGGATCTTATCGGCGTGACTGGAGCCCTCGAACTGGGCGAGCACGCCCTCCAGGTACGCGATCTTGTCCCTGCCCTTCTTCGTCCCGGCGACCTTCTGCACGTCGGCGAACTTGCCCTGGAGGAGCTTGTCCCTCTCGGCCTTGATCATGCCGGCCGCCTGCGACTCGTACTTGGACATGGCGAGCTGCGGCATCGCGGCGCGAATCGCGTCGATCTTCTTCTGGGAATCGGTCAGCTTCTTGAGCTGCGCCTGGAGAGCCGTCCAGGTCTTGAGCGCCGCCTCGTCGACGAGCTTCTGCTCTTCGGGCAGAAGGCCCTGCTTGAGCAGGTCGGCCGCCTCGGGCCACTTCGGATACTTGGCGGCGAGCTCTTCCACCCGAGCCCGGACGCTCCTGAAGTTCTTCTGCTCGCGGAGCGCCTTCGCGCGGGCGATCTCGGCCTCGTAGTCCTTGCGCTCCTTCTTCGCCTGGGTGCTCTCGATGAGCTGTGCGAGCTCGGCGGTGGGCCTGAGGCTCTGGGCCTCGGTGAGCTTCGCGAGCGCCCCCTCGAGATCGCCGGCGGCGAGGGCGGCCTGGCCCGCAGCCTCGGCCTCGAGACCCTGCGCCTCCTGGAGCTTGCTGCGTATCTCGGGGGTGTCCTTGATGCTCTGCGCGTTCCTGTACTGCTCTATGGCGGCGGCGTAGTCCTTTCTGGCGACGGCCTGGTCGCCTGCGTCGCGCGCGCCGCGGTAGCTCAGTTCGTCCCTCGCGCGCTTGATGCCGTCCCGCGCCAGACGGAGCTTGCGCGGCTCGAGCTGCTGCGCCTCCGCCTCGGCGGCCGTGTACTGCCTGAGCGCGCCGGCGGGGTCGTCGGCGGCCTCGAGCTGATTGCCGCGCTGCATGGCCTCGGCGTACCTGCGCTCGCTGGCCTCGCGCCTCTCAAGGGTGTCGAGCTTGCGCTGCACGCCCTGGAGCTGCTCGCGGATGTCGGGCCTGTCGGCCTTGCGGAGCGCCTGCTCGAACTTCTCGCGGGCCTGCCTGAGTTCAGGGATTCCCTGTGCGGCGGCCGCGATCCTCGCACCCTCCTCCGCGAGCTTGCTGGCCTCGATGCCCGCCAGCTCACCCTGGCGGGAAGGCCTGTCGGCGGCGATGAACCGCTCGAGCTCGCGGATCTTTGCGGCGGCCTCGTCCCACTTCTTCGCCTCGATGGCCTGGTCGATCTCGCCAGAGATCCTCTTATACTCCTCGGCCGGGCCCGGCGCAGAGGCGAGCTCCTTCGCCCTCTCGGCCTTGGCCTTGAGCTCGGCGGCCTGAGTGTGCGCCGGGTCGATGGCCAGCACCTCCTCTAGCTTGTCGAGGCACTGGTCGTATTCCTTCTGATCGAGCAGCAACTCGGCCTCCTTGAGGCTCGCCTGGATCTTCTCCTGGCGCTGCTTCTCGAGGGCCTTGGCGCGCGCGGCCTCGATCTGCTCCTTGAGCTCCTTAGCGCCAGGGAGCTCGGCCGTCTTCAGAGACTCCGCCCTGAGCCTCTCGGCCTCGTCGAACTTCCCCTCGGCGAGGGCGGCCTTCGCCTTCCCGAGCAACTCGGTCGCCACCTGCTCCGGCGTGGGCGGCGGCGGCTCCACCGGCTTCTTCTCGCATCCCAGCCCCAGCGCCAACAGGACTGCCACCACCCCGGCGATCCCGAAGCGCTTTCCGCTCGACCGACTGCTCATACCGTTCCCCCTCCTTCCAGGGAATAACTTCCTCACTGCATCCAAGCGACAGAACCAACTATATGGCGGCATTGTAGCGGCCCCTCACCCGAATGCAAGAGAAAAAACAATCTGCGGGGCCACTCGGCTCTGCCCCAGCGGACTAGACGGTAGACCCCAGATGGCGTGCCCCTTCGAGCGCCCCGATGCGGCCGCGATGCACGACAATCGAACGACCCGGCGGGACACCGTCACTCCTTCACGAGACCGACCCTCACGCCCCTGAACCTCGCAGGGGAAGCACCGTGTCCGACGTACATCGTCTGCGGGGGCTCGCCCTTCCCGCAGTTGGGCGTGCCCCAGAGCTCCCAGTGGTCGCGCGAGGCGACCGCGTCGCAGGAGGCCCAGAACTCCGGCGTGATGCCGGTGTAGGTGGGGTTCCGGTAGAGCCGGGCCAGCCTGCCGCCCCTGATCTCCCAGGCGGCCTCCGTGGCGAACTGGAAGTTGAGCCTCCTGTCGTCGATGGACCACGAACGGTTCGTGGCGAGGAAGAGCCCGCCCTCCGTGTCCGCGAGAAGCTCCGCGAGCGACCACTCCCCCGGCTCGAGATTGATGTTCGTCATGCGCACGAGCGGGAGCCTGTTCCAGCCGTCCGCGCGGGCGGCCCCGGTGCTCCTCAGACCGAGCGCGGGGGCGCTCTCGCGCCCGGAGATGTACCCGACGAATACGCCCTCCTTAATGATAGGGACCCGCTGCGCCCGGACCCCCTCGTCGTCCCAGCCGAAGCTGCCGAGGCCGCCCGGGACCGTCGCGTCGGCCACGATGTTCACCTTCTCGGAGCCGTAGCGGAAGGTGCCGAGCTTGTCCGTCGTCAGGAAGCTCGTCCCGGCGTAGCTCGCCTCGGTCCCGAGGACCCTGTCGAGCTCGATCGGGTGCCCGCAGGACTCGTGCACCTGCAGGGCGAGCTGTCCCCCTTCGAGTATGATGTCCCTTCGGCCCTCCGGGCAGAGCGGGGCCGAGAGGAGCGCGACGGCCTCCTCCGCCACTCGGGGCGCCTCGCGCTCGAGCTGGAGCGACTCGAAATACTCGAACCCCGCGGTGCGGAAGTTCCCGCGGAACGAGTTGGGGTAGCTCCTGACCTGGACTTCGCCCGCATCCACCGCGGTCGCGGCGATCCCGCCGCCGGTATGGACGATCGTCTGCGAGATGTCGGCGCCCTCGGTGGAGGCGAAGAGCTTCTCGTCCGAATGGCACACGAAGAACGCCTGCGAGACCTTGACGCGGTGGTCCTTCCTCATGAGCTCCGCGGCCCGGTGCAGACGCTCGAGCTTCTCGGCGAGGTCCACGGAGAAGGGGTCGCGTGCGACCGGCGTCCGGTACTCCCCCTTCTCGGCCGGCGAGTCGTCGAGCCGCACCCCGGCGAGGGGCGTCAGGGCCGAGGCCTTGGCTATGCGCACGGCTTCCTTCGCGGCGCGCTCGGCGGCGCTTCGAGCCAGGCTGAAGGTCGAGGCGAACCCGCTCACGAGGCGCCCGCCGGAGACCGAGACGAACGCGCGCACCCCCAGGCCCTCGCTCTGGGACTCGACGACGGTCGGGACGCCGTTTTTCATCTCTATACTTTGATGCCGCGTGCGTACGATGCGGGCCTCGGCAAACGCCGCCCCGCCGGTCTTCGCCGCGCCGAGCGCGCGCTCCAGTATCTCGTTCACTTCCTGTCTCCTGATCCGGCGCCGCCGGGCGCCGCCGATCCGTCGTCCGCCGGTCCCCCCGCAGGGGCGCAGGCGGGACCCGCCGCCGCGGGGGCCTCCGCGAGCGCGCCCGCCGCGAAACGGGCGAGCTCGGCCTCGTCCGCCAGGCCCACGCGGCGCGCGACCTCCCGCCCGCGCGCGTAGAGCACGAGGGTCGGCACGCTCCTCACCCCGAGGCGCTCCGTGTCGAACGCCGCCCGGTCGACGTCGACGTGGAGCAACTCCGCGCGTCCGTCGAGCGACGAGGCGAGGCTTGCGATTCGCGGCGCTGCGGCGAGCGAGACCTCGCACCACTCGGCCACGAACGCGACGAAGACCGGGCGCTCCGCGGGCTTCGGCCAGGCCTGGAGCTCCTGACCAGCCAGGGCGCGGAGGCCGGCCTCGGAGAGGATCTCGCAGGGGGTTCGAACGGCCAAGGCCGGGTTCCTCCTCAGATGCTCAGGGCCCGGGCCGCGCGCGTGCCCGGCCCGACGGACACGGCACCCGGCGCGCGCCGGATGCCGCCCATGATCTCGCCCAGCCGCAGGACGAGCGTCTCTATGGCCGCTCGCGGCTCGGACTCGCCCCTGAGCGATCTCGCCGCGTCGAGCGTCGCCGCGAGCGCCCGCGCCAGCTTCCCGGCCTCCGCCGCGCGGACGCGCCTGGAGAACGCCTCCAGCCTGAAAGGCGGCACCCCGAGCGCGCCGGCGGTCTTCGCGTCCAGCCTCCCCTCGTCCAGGAGGCCCCGCGCGATGTACAGCCGCTCGAGCTCCTGCGAGATCGCCCAGACGAGCGACTCGGCGATAGCGGCCTCGCTATGCTCCACGCGGCCGCTTTTTTTCTCGAGGCCCTGTTCGAAGCACGCGTCCGCGGCGGCGAAGCAGTCCGCCGCGCGGCCCTCCAGGGCGAGCTCCGCCACCCGGAACTGGCTGTAGCTCCGGGAAGGAGCCACCACTTCGTCAACCTCTGCGGGCTGGACGTCTCTCTTGCCCGCGCGCGAGAGCGCCAGGCGCTCGACTGCCCCCGCGAGCTCCGCGAGGTTCGTCCCGACCAGCCCGATCAGGCGGACCACCGCCTCGCCCGAGAGCCTGAGCCCCGACGAGCGGGCGCGCTCGCGCACCCAGCGCCCGAGGGGCGAGTTCGCCGAGATCTCGGTCTCTCCGAAGGCCGTCTCGTAGAGCGACGAGCAGTCCACGGCGTATTCGTCGAGCTTCCTTGCGTAGGCGGCGCGCTTGTCCCAGGTCTCGGCGTGGAGGAGGAGCACTCCCGGCGTTTCCCCCTGCGCCAGGAACTCCGCGAGCGCATCGGCGGCGGCACGCACGAGCGCCCCCGCGCGCCTCACCGAGACCACCTTGCGCGGGACGAAGAGCGAGCTCGTGCGCACCTCGTCGAGCACCTCGGCGAGCGGGACCTGACCGCCTCCCTCCTTGATCGCGTCTATCACCACGAGCCCCGCGCCGCGGCCCGCCTCGCCGAGGACCGCGCGGATCACCGCCTGCTCAGCCTCGGAGCGGAGGAACTCCTCCTCGCCCGCGAGGACGTAGCCGCCCCCCGGCGGGGAGCTCTCGAGCGCGGAAACGAGCTCGACAAGCCTGTGCATGGCGGGATTCTACGCCCCGCGCGGGCCCCCCGCAACGGCGGCCCGCGGCCCTCGTGGAGCTCAGCCTTTCACCGCCCCAGAGGTGAGTCCGCTGATGAACTCCTTCTGGAGCAGGAAGAAGAGCGCCGCCACGGGCAGGACCGAGAGGAACGTCCCCGCCATGAGCACGCCGTACTCCTGACGGTAGAGCCCCACCATCTGGTTCAGTCCTATCGTCAGCGTGAAACGCTCCTGCGAGTGGAGTATGATCTGCGGCCACAGGAAGCTGTTCCAGGTCCCCATGAACGAGACGAGGCAGAACGCCCCGATCATCGGCCGCGAGACCGGTAGCGCCACGTTCCAGTACAGGCCGAACTCGGTGCAGCCGTCGATGCGCCCGGCGTCCAGGAGGTCGTCGGGGATGTGGAGCATCGACTGCCTGAAGAGGAACATCCCGAAGACGCTCACCGCCCCGGGCACGATGAGCCCGGGGAAGGAGTCCATGAGCCCCATCCTGTAGATGAGCTCGTACATCGGCGCGAGCAGGACCTGGCCCGGGAGCATCATCGTCCCGAGCATGAGGGCCATGACCGCCTTCTTGCCGCGGAACTCGTACTTGGCGAGGGCGAACCCCCCGAGCGAGGCAAGGAACAACTGCACCAGCACCGACGTGCAGGTCACGAAGAGGCTGTTCATCATGAACCGGAAGAAGGGCATCTGGGCGAAGAGCTGCCGGAAGTTGTGGAGCGTCGGCCGGGGCGAGAAGAACGTGTAGTGGAAGAAGTCGTCCGGCGCCTTCACGGTCGCCGCCACGAGCCACACGAGCGGCGTGAGCATGGCGACCGAGCAGGTCACCAACGTCACGTAGAGGAGCGCGCGCAGGACGAGACGCTTCATCTCAGTCCGCGCCCTTCCAGGCCCCGCTCAGGCGCATCTGGACGAGCGAGAGCACCAGCACCCCCAGGGCGAGCGTCCATCCGACGACCGAGGCGTAGCCCAGGTCGCCGGAGAGGAAGCCCTTCTCGTACAGGTACATGACGATGGTGAGCCCGGCGTTGTCGGGGCCGGGGCCGTTCCCGAGCATCAGGTAGGGCAGCTCGAAGAGCTGGAACGAGCCTATCGTGCTGAAGACCACCACGAAGACCGCCACCGGCCTGATCGCCGGCAGCGTCACGTGGAGGAACTGCTGGAACTCGTTCGCGCCGTCGACCTGCGCGGCGTCGTAGAGGTCCTGGTTCACCGCCTGGAGCGCGGCGAGGAAGTAGATCATGTTGAAGCCGACGTACATCCAGAGCGACGTCAGGACGAGCGCCGGCATCACGAGCGGCGGGTTCGAAAGCCACCTCGTGTCGAGCGGCGTCCCCGCGAGCGCGTGGAGGATGATGTTCAGGAGACCGAACCTCGGGGCGAAGATCACCGTGAAGAGCACCGCGACGAAGACCTGCCCGACCAGGTGCGGCGAGAAGAAGCTGAAGCGGAAGAAGTCGCGCCCCCTCACCATCCGGCGGTTGAGGAGGAGCGCGAGCGCCAGGCTCAGCGGAAGCTGGAGGAAGACCGAGAAGAACGCGAAGACGCTCGTATTCCAGACGGCCTTGTAGAAGTCGGGGTCGCGCAGCATGAACGCGAAGTTGCCGAACCCCGCGAAGACCTGCGACTTCGGTCCGTTCGTGATGTAGAAGGCGAGGGCCAGGCTCTTCGCTATCGGATAGAGCGAGAAGGCCGCGAACGCCGCGAGGAAGGGCGCCACGAAGATATAGGGCGCGTAGCGGTGCTGGAGCCTGTAGAAGCCGATCAAAACGGGTTCCTCTTCATGTATTTCCTGAGCTCGTCGCCCGCCTGGCGGAGCCTCGCGCGGGCGAACTCGACGAAGCCGTCGGCGCCGTGCCTGTTGTAGTGGGCCGCGCAGGCCGCGACGACCGAGCCGAGCTTCGACTTCGCCAGGTTGATGTACGGGCTCGTATACTGAGGCGGCACGTCGTCGCCCAGCGCCGCGTAGAGCTCGCCTATCCTCTGGCCCGACCAGTAGCTCCTCGGCTCGCGGAACGCCTCGAGGCCCCAGGCGTCCCTGAGCGGCGGGAGGATGTTCATCTCGCGGAAGCGCTCGGCTAGGTCGTCCGGGTTCAGATAGAGGTGGCAAGCGAGCTCCCAGGCGAGGTCCTTGTGAGCGCACTTCTTGGTGATGCCGACCATCGTCCCGCCCCAGGTGGTCGTTCGCCGCCCGAGGGGCCTCGCCGCCGGCAGCGGCATAAGGGCGAGCTTGCCGGCCAGGCGCGGGACGTCGTTCTCGATCCCCTTGCTCCGCCAGTCGGGGCAGATCGTGGAGAGGATGTAGCCGTCCTCGAACGCCTGCGCGAAGCCCTGGCCGCCGCCGGGGTCGCTCGCGATCCGGTCGGGCCCGGCCACGAGCGGGATGTACCAGAGCAGCGTCTCCAGGGCGATCTCGTCGTCCATCGTGACCCTGCCCTCGGCGTCGAAGTACCCCCCGCCGCGCTGGAAGAGCAGCGCCTCCAGGTTGTGCGAGCCCGCGTCGGAGAGCTGGATCATGTACCGCTCGCCGAGCCTGGTGAGCCTGCGACCCGCACGGACGAAGTCGTCCCAGGTGACGAGCGCCGAGGCGTCCACGCCCTCGGCCTCGAAGATGTCGCGGCGGTAGGCGAGCATCACCGGGTGGACGTCGTGCGGCAGGCCGTAGATGCGCCCGCGGCACGTGTAGGGCGCCAGGCGCGCGCGCACAAGCCTGTCCAGGAGCCCCGAGCTCGCCAGGCGCGGCGTCAGGTCCTCGAAGCCGATCTCCTCCGGCGGCCCGCGGAAGAAGCTCCCCGCTGCGCTGATCTCGACCTCGACGAGGTCCGGGACGTCGAGGTCGGTCCAGAAGGCGGCGCGCAGGCGGCTTGTGACGGCCTCCCAGTGGACGAGCTGGAGATCGACCTTCACCCCGGGCCGCGCCGCCTCGAAGGCGGGGAGCGCCTTCCTGTACGCCTCCGCGTGCGTGGTCGCGAACGTCCAGACCCTGAGCGTGGCCTCGGTCTTGGTCACGGGGTGGGCCAGGAGCCAGCCGGCCGAGACGACCGCGCCGACGAGGATCACGAAGGGCGCCTTGCCGAAGGGGAACGCATCCCAGGCCGCGGCTATTGCCCCCGCGGCCCGTCCGCAGAGTGCGCGCACGGCGCTGCCGAACGAAGCGCGCGCCACTCGCTGATCGCCCATCCCTCGCCCCCCGGTGCCTGCGAGGGACATTCTGAACGATGCGTTCCCGCCCCGCAAGGCCGCGCGGCGGAGGCGTTCCCGGGTGCCCGGACCATACCAGGCCCGGCCGAGTTCCTCGGCCTCCGCCGCGCGAGCTGCTATTGGATCGAGAAGACCTCGCTTTCGTCAGACCAGGCGGGGTTGTCGTAGTGGTGGAGCAGGATCGTGCAGTTGGACTGCGGCGGCGTCACGACGAGAGTGCCCCGCCAGTCGTAGCCGACGTGCCAGTTGAACGAGGTCGACCCCGCGGGCGAAGACTGCCGGATCATCGTGTCGTCGCCCGGGGTGCCGGGACCGTTCGTCGAGAGATAGATCCTCGCATCGAAGCCCGGGATGTTCGTCTGCCACTGTATCGTGAAGTACTGCCCGACGGTGAGCGTGTCGCTCGATGTGGGCTCGACGATCGTCACGTAGGGGGCCTCGGCCTTCACGGTGACCAGGTTCGAACGCGACGACTCCGAGGTCCCATCCGTCGAGACGACGTAGTACGTGTAGGTCGCGCCGCTCGTCACGGTGTCGTCGGCGTGCGAGGTCAGGAGGGCCGGCTTCTCGGCGATCATCGTGAACGCCGAGGGGCTCGCGCCGTCTCCCCTGTAGACCCTCGTGGCCAGGGTCCCGCCGGAGCCGTCGGTCCAGGCGAGCGTGATCTGATCCGCCGCCATGCCGGTGACGACGAGCCTCGATGGCGCGGGGAGGCCGTCGTCGCCCTCGTCGCAGGCGAACCCCATCAAGGCGAGCGCCATAGACAAGGCGTACATCCTGCGCATACCGTTCTTTCCCTTCCGTACCGGCCAGCCGATCTCCGGATACCTCGTCCGCGCTCAGCTCCGCCTGCGCGCGGCGAACCCCGCGAGCGCAAACGCCAGCCACGCCGAGGCGAGCGGCCCCGCTGAGCCTCCGGCTGCGCACCCGCCTCCGCCCTCGTCCGAGGACGGATAAATGTACTTGTCGAGCGGATCGCTGCCCGCGGAGATTTCGGCCTCGTTCGTATGGCCGTCGCCGTCCGTGTCTTCGCTCCCGACGAGCACCTCGAACCTGACCGGCAGGCTGCGAGGGGAGTTCGACGCCCCGGTGCTCGTGAGCGCGATCGTGGCTGTGTACGTCCCCGCCACCAGGCCCCCGGCGTTCGCGGTCACCTGGAGCGTCTGCGAGTTCCCGGAGCCGCCCGGGGTCGCGGCGAGCCATCCCGAGCCCGAGCCGTAGGAGATGCTCGCCGAGATGTTCGAGAGCGTTCCGGGGCCCCAGTTCGTGACATGGACCGTGACCGGGCCGGGGGACGCCCCGCCCTCGATGGCCGCGAAGACCAGGTCGCCGGGTTGGCAGAGGATGTAGGGCGAGGAGGCCTGGAGCCAGAGGCACGGGTACTGGCAGTCGCTGTCCAGGACCTGGAGCGTTGCGCCGGTGTGGGTGTTCACGAGGTAGATGGGCCCGTTGAACGCCCCGTTCGGCGAGGAGATCGCCACCGCGAAGTCGGGGTGGTTCGACCACTCCGGGTGCTGCCACTCGGGGTTCGCGTCGGGAATAGGGAACTCCTTGCTCAGCGTCCAGCGGTTCCGGGCCTGGTCGAACCTCCAGACGCAGATGTGGGTGTGCGGTATCTTGAGCGTCATCATCCGCCAGTTCCTGTCGCGGTCGGCGCTCATGGAGCCGTTGCAGGTCTGGCCCTGTTCGTACCTCTGGTTGAGGATATTCCAGACCTGGTACCAGCTCCAGTCGTAGGTGCGGTTGGTCGAGAGGTCGACGCAGTACGAGTATTTGTACGCCTCGCCCAGCCACTTGCCGTCCGGCGTGATCCCGGCGTCCATCGCGCGAGAGCTCCAGAACATCGCCGGTGTGCCCGAAGGGTTGTAGCTCGAATCCACCTGCTGGATCTGGGTGTAGCCCGGCCCCCCGGGCACCGTCGGGTCGGTCATGCTGCACGTGATCACGTTCAGGTTGCTGCCGTCGTGGTACCAGTGAGGCGCGAAGGCCGGGTTGGCGGTGAGCATCTTCCGCGCGCCGCCGGATATGGCTTGGAGGTAGGACCGAGTCGAAGGGTAGGTGTCGTAGGCGATGTACGTCCCGTCGGGCGAGATGAGCGGGGAACACACGCCCGTGTCGTCGGAGATCTTCGTCGCTCCTCCGGCGATATTGGCCATGTTCATCCAGTAGGCCTTGGTCTCCGACTTGTCGACGAAGACCAGTTTCCCAGTGAGCCCGCCGAGGAAGGCGTTCACCTCCCCCTGAGTCGCCGCGCGCGCCAGAGGCGCCGCGAGCGCCGCCGCGGCCACGAACGCACCCGCGAGTCTTCTCGTCGCCATTCCGACCTCCCTAAACTTGTCGAGCCCCCCGCACGATCTTGTCTTGAGCCGAGCGGGGTCGGCTGCCACGGGAATCCTCGCGGCCTCTACGAAAAGGTGTGTGACTCTTTCCGGAGCGCCGGACCGGGAGGGCGATGTCGGTCAACCTCTTGCCTCGGCCCGCAAGCTTGAGGCCGAGCGGCTGGATGCGTATACTGATCGGCGTGGCCCGCAACGACTCGTCGGGGATGACCCAGAGGCCGCCGCTTGCGGCCGCCGCGGCTCGTATCTCGCGCGCGCTCGCCGCGGCGCTCCTCTTGGAGGCGGCTGCGGGGGGAGCGATGGACTACTACGTGAGCCCTGTCGGGAAGGACTCCGGCCCCGGCACCCGCGAGAAGCCCTGGCGGACGCTCGCGCGAGCGAGCGCCGCGGCGCTCAGACCCGGCGACAGGCTCCTCCTCCAGGGCGGCGCGGTCTTCAGGGGCACGCTCTCGCTCGACGCGGAGGACTCGGGCACGGCGGAGTTGCCCGTCCGGGTGGACTCATACGGCGAGGGGGTCGCCACGATCGACGCCGGCGACGGGGGCGCCATCCGCGCATACAACTGCGCCGGGATCGAGATCAGGAACCTCAGGCTCGTCGGCTCCGGCGCCGAGACCAACGCCGAGGCTGGCCTGAGCTTCTATACCGACCTCCCCGGCGGCGCGAAGCTCGAGCACGTGATAATCGAGCGGGTGGAGGCGAGCGGGTTCGGCAAGGAAGGCCTGAGCATCGGCTCCTGGCACCCGTCGAAGAGCGGTTTCTCCCGCGTGCGGGTGGCGGACTCTTCGTTCCACGACAACAGGCTCGCCGGGCTCGCCTCCTGGGGCTATTTCGACGCGAAGTCCGCCGCCTGGTCGCACAGGGATATCCGCGTCGAGCGGTGCCGATTCTTCCGCAACAAGGGCGACCCCGCCAAGGCCGACGGTCACTCCGGGAGCGGCATCGTCCTCGGCGACGTCGATGGCGCGGTGATCGAGCGCTGCGAGGCTTTCGATAACGGCGAGCTCTGCAACTACCCCGGCGGAGGACCCGTCGGCATCTGGGCCTGGGACTCCAACCGCGTCGTGATCCAGCACTGCGAGTCGCACCACAACAGGACCGGTCGCTCCTCGCTCGACGGCGGAGGCTTCGACCTGGACGGCGGCACCACGAACTCGATCGTCCAGTACTGCTATTCCCACGACAACGACGGGGCGGGCTTCCTCCTCTGCCAGTTCGAGGGCGCCAGGCCCTTCTCCGGGAACACGGTGAGATACTGCATCAGCCTGAACGACGGCCGCCAGCACGGCTACGGCGGCCTGCATTTCTACAACGCCGGCGGGCTGCGCGGGGCCGACGTATACCACAACACCGTTTGCACGAGCCCCGCCGGCGGAAACCCGGCCGCCCTCGTCCTCGCCAGCGCCGTCGAAGGCTGCCGGATCGCGAACAACATCCTCGTCGCGTCGGGGGGCGCGAGCCTCCTGAGGTGCGCCGACACCGGTCCCGGCGCGAGTTTCCTCGGCAACGTCTACTGGTCGAGCGGCGGGGCGTTCAGGATCGAGTGGGGGAGGAAGACCTTCGGCAGCCTCGCAGAGTGGCGTTCCGAGACAGGTCGGGAGAGACTGAACGAGTCGGACGCCGGAGTCGAGCGAGACCCGCACCTGGAGTCTCCCGGCGCGGGCGCGAGGCCGGGCGACGAGTCGGTCGGCGTCTGCAGGCTGAGGGCGTCGTCGCCGATAGTCGGCGCAGGGATAGACCTCAGGGCGCTCGGGATCGACCCGGGGCCGAGGGACTTCTTCGGGGGCGAGCTCCCGCGGGGGCTCAGGCCGACCCCCGGCGCGCACGAGCCGGTCAGGGCCCCGCGTTGAGCGGGGGGAAGCCGCCCGGCGAGAGCGACAGGGTCTCTTGCCGCGCCAGCCGGGGGGCTTACTCGGAGTCGGGTCCGGCGGCGGCCTGCCCGCGGACGCGCCTAAGCTCGCGGGCGCTTCGCGCGTCTATGGTCTCGGGGCGGAGACGGGCGGCGCTGGAGATTAGGCGGGTCAGGTCGCTCGGAGCACGTCGAGGCGCTCGTAGAGGCCTCGCGGCGACCCCTTTCTTCGGAGAGTGCCGAAGCCCTGGCGGGTCGCCTGAGCGGGAGGAGATCGAGTATGGCCCCTCCATGCATCCGGTCCGGCAAGGGCATCGCGCGGTGGCGGGCAGTTCTCGGGGCGCTCGCGGTCTTCTCGGCGGCGCTCGCCGACCCTGCGCGCGGCTCGGCCTACGAGGAGGCCCAGGCCCTCCGCAGGGAGGGCCTCGAGCTCCTCGAGCGTTCGCGCGGCCCCGGGGGCGACGCGGCGGCCGGCTCGAAGGCGGCGATAGCGAAGTTCGAGGAGGCCCTGGCCAAGCTCGAGGGCGCATCCGAGAACACGCGCGAGGGGAGCCTCAGGGAGGACCTGAACGCGCTCATCTTCTGGACGAGACGGACAAGCCCGATCGACTTCTCGGCGCTGCCCGCGCCCCCGCCTCAGGCGGGCGCGGCCGATGCATCGGCGGGGAAGGATTCCCAGGACGCCGCCGCGGCCTCCGCGGCGCTCGAGCGCGCGGAGCTCTACGCGAGCTCTGACGCCCGCGACCCGGTCACCGTCGCGGCGCGGTTCTTCGAGGTGGCGGACCGCTACAAGGACGTCCACGACGTCGCCTTCAAGGCGATCCAGCGCGCCCAGTACTTCCAGCGCCTCGCCCAGGAGAAGGAGGCCCGCGCCAAGGCCGAGGCCGCGTTCGAGTCGCTGCCGCCGGACGAGAAGCTCGTGATCCTGGGCGACCGCGCGTACGCCTCCGGCAACTACGAGGAGGCCGCGGCGAAGTACCGCGAGGCGCTCGCGCTCAAGGCCTCCCCCGAGAGGCACAGGAAGCTCGGGCACGCCCACTTCTCCCGGGCGCAACAGCTCCGCGACGAGTACACCAAGACCTACATGCGCCACTGGCGCGAGTTCACCGAGGCGAGGAAGAGGAACGACCGCCCCGCCATGGACCGCGCCGCCGCGGCCGGGCGCTCCGCGGGCCGGATCGCGAAAGACGCCATCGAGGAGTACCGCAAGGCCGAGACCGCCTTCAGGGCGGCCTGGGAGTCCGCGGGGAGGTTCGACATCGACTCCGAGGTCCACATCGCCCTGACGCACGTCGTCCGGAAGGAGAAGATGCACCAGGACGAGGCGAGGACCATCTTCGAGCGCGTGCTCAGGACGTACGCCGATAGGCTCCGCACGGACGAGGAGCGGACGCTCTACGCCCTCGCCGAGACCTACGCGGGCCCGGAGGTCGTGAGGAAGAGCAGGGAGGAGCTCGCGCGCGCGCGTTCCGCCGGCCGAGCGGTGGCGGCGGACGACGGCCGGGACCCGTCCGGGCTCTCGGACGCCGAGCTCCGCTCGCTCGCGGAGGAACTCCGGCGCTCGCTCGCGGCGGACGAGAAGAAGCTCGAGCAGAAGCAGTCCGTCGGCGTCTTGGACACCGGGCTCCTCGGCTCGATCAACGCCGCCAGGAAGCGCCTCGCGGCGCTCGAGGACGAGCTCCGCCGCCGGGGGGGCTCCCCTCCGTGAATCCCGCGCGGGTCGCCTCGGCCATGCCTTACTGGCGTTCGCTGGCGGTTCTTCGCGCGCGAGTCGCCGGGGCGCTCCTCCGCGGACTCTGCGCGGGAGCCGCCGCAGCGGCGCTCGCGGGCGCGGCCCGCGCCGGTGCCCTTCGCGTCGAGGCCCCCTACTGTTTCACGGACGGCCGCGCGGTCGTGAAATGCGCGCCGGAGGTCGAGGCCGTCCGGGGGCGGGTGCGAGTCCTCACGGATTCGCTCCGGGGGCCGGAGGTAGCGCTCGACATGCGCTGCGCGGGCGGCCGCTTGGAGCTCGCGCCGCTCTGCGAGGGCATACACGTCGTCGCAATCGAAGAGCCCTTCCGGGCCGAGGTCCGGTTCCTCGCCATCGCCCCGCCGCGGCCGGTCTCGCCCGACGCGGTGCGGAGGGCGCTTCCGCGCTCGGGCCGGAGACTGCTCGCCGGCGAGCCCTATACTATCCTGGCGATGGGCGACTCCGTCATGAACACCGGCGATTGCGAGGGGATGCTCGCGATGATGCTCGCGCGGGCGACAGGCAACGGGTCGATCCGCGTGGTCGAGCGTTCCTACCCGGGCCGCTCGGCGGATGCCGCGGCCAGGTTCTTCGAGGATGACGCCGTTCCGACGCGGCCGGACCTGGGGCTCCTCATGTACGGGCTCAACGACCAGGCCTGTTTCGTGTCGCTCGAGACCTATCTCGAGCACTACGAGTACGTCGCGCGCAGGCTGAGGGACGATCTCGGCGCCGACTGCGTCTTCATGCAGCCCACGCCGAACCCCGAGCCGGGCCGGCCGCCGGAGCAGGCCATCAGGACGATAATCTTCGCGGAGTCGCTCGCTCCCCTCGCGGAACGCCTCGGCGTGCCGCTCGCGCGGACCTTCCACGCGGTCTGGGGCCGGGGCGGCCCGACGCTCCAGGATGCCGCGAGGGCCACATGGCCGAGGTATCCGCCCTCCTACGACCGCCAGTTCGAGAGCCTCGTCGAGACCGGATCTAGCGGCGACGCCACGCATCCGAACGCCCTGGGCCACCTGGCGATCGCCAGGGCGGTCCTCGACGCGATCTCGGCTCCGGCCCCGGAACAGTCCGGTCCGGCGGCGCTCGAGTTCCGCGGCCGAACGCTGTGGACCGACGCAGGCGTCGAGACCCGCCTCGAGGCCGTGAACGTCTCGACCTCGCGCAGGCGCGGGAGGCTCGAGGCCTACCCGCCTCCCGAGGACAGGCTCGAGGGGTCCACCCGGGTCGAGTACGACCTCGAGCCCGGCGGCTCGGTCGAGATGGTCCTCCGCTGGCCGAACGCGCGCAGACCCGAGGACCTGCTCAGGCACCCGGCCGACAAGTATCTCGCGGGCCCGATGGCGCCGCGGGTGCCGCTCGTCGAGTTCTCGGACGGCGGCTGCCGTGTGCACGCACCTGAGGCCCCGTTCGAGCCCTTCGCGTGGTTCGTGCGCGAGCGCGGCACGGCGGGCAGGCGCGGGGCCAGGGTCTCGCTCGTGTGGGAGGGCGGGAGACGCTCGAGGACCGTCCGCATCCCGGGCGGCTCCCCTGTCGGCAGGATAGACCTCGTCGAGAAGGTCGGGGCGCCGGACCGGCCGGGCTGGGCCGTGGCCCAGCTCGCCTACGTGAGGTACGGCTCGGCCCTGCGCGGCGAGGCCGAGCTCGACGGCCTCCTCTCCGAGTGGACCTCTCACGTCTGGTCGCCCGTCGGCGAGGAGTGCCAGGCGCGATTCGCGCGGGGGCCGGAGGACAACCGCGGCTCGACATCCGAGTGCTACCTCCGCTGGGCGTTCAAGGCCGGGAGAGAGTGCTTCTACGCCGCGGCGTCGGCGCGGGGCGAGCTCTCGCGGGATTCGTTCACCATCTTCTTCGACCCGAGGGGGCCAGCCCGCCTCGGGACGGTGGGACGGTACTACTGGGTGAGCGGCTCGCTCAGGCCGGATGGGACGCTCGGACTGGCGCGCGGGGAGACCTCGCGCGAGGACAAGGGCCTGGCGGGCCGCTGGGCCCGCAACGGGGACGAGACCGCCATAGAGCTCCGAGTCCCCTACGCCCTCTTCGAGGCGACGTCGTGGCCGGCCTCGGGCGACCTGGGGATATCGATATGGTGGATCCACGTCTCGCCAGACGGTCGCCGGACCAATCTGATGTGGTCGGAGGACGGGCACCCCTGGAGCCCGAGGTGGTACGGCGTGGTCAGGCTCCAGGAGAGGCCGGACGAGTCGCGCCTGCCGTACATGACGCGCGTCAGGTGACCTGACGGTGGAGGCGCCGCTTCTTCGATGGAGGACCGAGGTCTGCCGGCCGTTGTCGCCGTGGTCCGCTGCCGGAGCTACGACCGCCCCGAGGTCGAGGACGCGGCCGCGCGCGCCGTCGAGCTCCTCGGCGGGGCGGGCTGCTTCTTCCGTCCGCGCGAGCGCGTGCTCCTCAAGCCGAACCTGCTCGCACCGCGCCCGAGAGACAGCCGCGTCACGACCGACCCCGAGGTGGTGAGGGCGCTCGCGGTGCTAGCCGAGCGCAACGGCTGCGCCGTCACCTACGGCGACTCGCCCGGGATCGGCGGCGCCGCGCGGGTGCTAGAGGCCGCCGGTTACGCAACCGCGATGGAAGGCCTGCGTGCGCAGCCCGTGGAGCTCAGCGAGCCCGTCGCTGTGCGGGGGATCGAGCTCCCGCGCGTGGAGCTCGCGCGCGAGGTCGTGTCGGCCGACGCGCTCGTGAACGTCGCCAAGGCCAAGACGCACGGGCAGATGACGCTGACGCTCGCGGTCAAGAACCTCTTCGGCTGCGTGCCCGGCACGAGAAAGGCCGCCTGGCACCTGCGGGCGGGCAAGGACAGGGACCGCTTCGCGAGCATCCTCGTCGAGGTCGCGGCGGCCTCCAGGGCGCGGCTCCACGTCCTAGACGCAGTCGTGGGCATGGAGGGGAACGGGCCCGGCTCCGGCACGCCGCGCGAGTTCGGCGCGCTCCTCGCCTCCAGGGACCCGGTCGCGCTCGACAGTGTGGCATGCGACATGCTCGGCGTCCCGGAGGGGGCGCTCAGCGTGATCGGCGCGGCGCGGCGGCTCGGCTTCGGCGAGGCGGACAGGCGCAGGATCGAGCTCGTCGGCGACGACCCCTCGCCGCTCAGGATCAGGGACCTGCGGCTGCCTGCGGGCAGGGGGATACACAGGTTCCTGCCCATGCCGAGCTTCGTCGCCGCCGCCGCGAGGCGGCTCTTCGTGCCGGGGCCCGTCTTCGACGCGCGCGCGTGCCGCTCCTGCGGCCTCTGCGCGGGGGCCTGCCCCGCGCGATGCCTCAGGCCGCGACGCTCGCGGCCGCCGGCGATCGACCGCGAGAGGTGCATCGGGTGCCTCTGCTGCCAGGAGGTCTGCCCCCATGGGGCCGTCCGCGCGGGGGGCGGATGGCTCTCGCGGCTCTTCGGCTAGCGCCAGGCGCCCGACGACCCGGCCGGAGTGGACTCGCGGCTCGGATGCGGCCTGGCAATGGCCCTGCGGCGAGCTCCGCCGCATTGCGGCCGGGGTCCGGCCGACGCATGGCAAGTCCGCTCAGCGGCCGCCCGAGCTCGGCTCCAGGCGCAGGTCGATCTCGGCCTCCGCGCAGGCCAGCCTCATGAGCTCGTAAGTGCGCTCCTCGGCGAGGACCGCCGCGCCGCGGCCCGTGGAGTTCGTGTGCATCGCGCGGATCTCTTCCCCTGCCCTGGTATGGAAGAACACGCGCGTCGAGGCCGGCGCGTAACCCGCACAGGAGGCCACGACGAGCGAGGCCGGCGGGGCCGAGAGCGCATACGCCCCGCTCGCGGCATCCGCGACCGCCGAGGAGACGAGCCTCCCCTCGAACCGCGCCTCCACGAGCGCACCGAGGGGCCTCCCGGTCGAGGCGTCGGTTATTCTCCCGCGCACGTTCGTGAGGACGGCCCGCGGGGGCGTCCAGCCGGCCGCCTCGAAGTAGATCGGGCCGGTCCAGGCGCGGCGCTCATTCTTCCGGCCGGCGCGAGCGCGCGCGATGTACCAGCAGGTCTCCCTCTCTCTGACTGCGAGCGTAGCGACGATGCTGGTCCTGCCCTCGCCGGGGACCGACTCGACCACCTCTCCGTTCCGCACGAGCTCGAGCGCCGTGAGCTCCCCGTCCCTCTCGGTGGAGCTGTACGCCTCGAAGCGGACGACCCTCGGCGCGCCGTCCGCGCGCAGGACCCCGCCGGGTTCCTGTCCCGCTATGGTGAGGAAGACGAACGGCCCTCCCGTCGCCATGACCCTGCCCGCTCGGATCGCCGAGGCGACCGCGCGCGCAGTCGGCTCCTCGCCGGCCCCGAGCCGCACGAAGGTGCGCTCGGCGGGGATCGTCCCCTCGGCTAGGCTCCCCTTCTCGACGAAGACCGCGCACAGGCGGAAGCCCATCTTCAGGAGCCTGAACCAGACCGCCTCCTCGGCGGGACTCCCGGAGAGCGCGAGCGCGTCCGGGAGCGTCCCGCCGACCGCGTCGAAGGGGAGCTCCCAGGCCCCGCCGTCCAGGGCGAGACCCGCGCCCCTGTAGTACTCCGCAAGGCCGGGCGCGAGCGCCACCACCTCGGACTGCGGGTCGAGCCCGCGCGTGTCGGCTATCCCCACGAGGACGCTCGCCCCGCCCCTCGCGCGGCAGTCCTCGAAGGCTAGGAAGTTCGGCCGGCGAAGGTCCCAGCGCTCGCGTTCGAGCGCCCCCGGATTCTCCATCCCGAGGAAGAAGGCCGAGCCGTAGAACGGGGCGTCGTTTCCGCGCGCCACGGGCGCGAGCGCTAGGCCCTCCCCCGAGAGCTCGGCGCACCTACGCGCGACCTCGGCGGCGGAGAGCCCTCCCCAGGGGGGCGCGACGCCGCAGAACGAGACCCCCTCCGCCCTCGCGGCCAGGGCGAGGAGTTCCAGGGTCGCCTTCTCGCGGAGCGCGCCCTGCACGCCCAGGGGGCGGAAGAGATCGACGCCGAACCAGCCGCGCTCCTCGAGCCGGAGATCCGGCGGCGAGGCGAGCTCGGCCCGCAGGCGCACGCGCTCGAGGGGTCTGGCATACCTCTCCCTGGCGAACGCGATCCGGCGCCTGCCGGCGGAGATGGTGAGTCTCAGGCGGCCGGGGATGGCGCGCACCGTGAACGCGCCGGGGCACCAGAACCCGAGCCCTGCGAGCACCGCCCCCGGCTCCGTGCCGCCGCCGTCCTCCACGAGGACCCGCGCCGGGATGCGACGGCGCGAGAAGGCGTCGCGCACCTCTCCCTCGACCCAGACGGGCGCGCCGCCCGAGAGGATCGCCGCGCGCTCGTGCTCGGTGCCGGCGAGCGGGACTCCCGGGGGCCCGGCCGGGGGGACCCGTCGTTCGCCGAGAGGAGTCTTCGCGCCCTCGGCTCGCGCGACCGGCGGCGGGTCCGGCCGAGTTTCCGTCGGCGCGGCCCCGCGACAGCCCGCTGCGGCTGCGAGAACGGCGAGCCCCGCCCATCGGCCGAGTGACACGCCCTGTCCCCTCCGCAGCTCGCGCCCGAGCGACCGGTGCAGTGGTACCCGGCCGGGGCCGGCCAGTCAACGGGACGCGGCCTGCGAGGCTGTCGCTGTCATGCGCCGCCGCGGCGTCGTGGACATCCCAGCCGCCACACCGCGCTTCACAACGAGCGACACCTGAGACAACCGAGAGGCCCAGCGAGGCGCGAGGTCCGTTGCAGGCGCGCTCCGGAGGGCCTAGTATCCCGCGCCGGGAACTCGGGTGCGCGGAGGAAGCAGCGTGGCGAAGGACGAGAGGCAACAGAGGGACGCCGGCGAGGAGCTGATGGCGAAGATCGTGTCGCTCTGCAAGCGGCGCGGCTTCGTCTTCCAGTCGAGCGAGATCTACGGGGGGCTCAGGAGCTGCTACGATTACGGCCCCCTGGGCGTGGAGCTCAAGCGCAATATCAAAGACCAGTGGTGGCGCGCCGTCGTGCACGGGCGCGAGGACGTCGTCGGGATCGACGCCTCGATCATCATGCACCCGAAGGTCTGGGAGGCCTCCGGGCACGTCCAGGGCTTCACGGACCCGCTCGTGGACTGCAAGAAATGCAAGAACCGCTATCGCGCGGACAAACTCGCCGACAAGCGCTGCCCGGCCTGCGGGGGCGAGCTCACCGAGCCGCGCAAGTTCAACCTGATGTTCAAGACGCACCTGGGGCCGGTCGAGGACGAGGCCTCGGTCGTCTACCTGCGGCCCGAGACCGCGCAGGCCATGTTCGTCGACTTCCCGCTCGTCCAGCAGACCGCCCGCATGAGGCTGCCGTTCGGGATCGCGCAGATCGGAAAGTCCTTCAGGAACGAGATCGTCGTGGAGCACTTCACGTTCCGCTCCTGCGAGTTCGAGCAGATGGAGCTGGAGTACTTCGTCGAACCCGGCAGCGACGAGCGCTGGTTCGAGTTCTGGAAGAACGAGCGCCTGGAGTGGTACAAGGGCCTGGGGGCGAGACCCGAGAAGCTCCGCATCCGCGAGCACGCGAAGGACGAGCTCGCCCACTACGCCCGCGCCTGCGCCGATATCGAGTACGAGTTCCCCTGGGGCTGGGGCGAGCTGGAGGGCGTCGCGAACCGCGGCGACTACGATCTCAAGCAGCACGCCGCCGCGAGCGGGAAGAGGCTGGAGTACTTCGACCCGCAGAAGAACAAGCCCGTGGTCCCCTTCGTCATCGAGCCCTCGGCCGGCGTGGACCGCTCGGCGCTCATGTTCATCATCGACGCCTACGCGGAGGAGCCCCCGCCGGAGGGCACCGACGAGCCGCGCGTGGTTCTGCGGCTCGACCCGCGTCTGGCGCCGATCAAGGCGGCGGTCTTTCCGCTCGTCAGGAAGGACGGGATGCCGGAGATCGCCCGCGAGATCGTGCAAGAGTTCTACCGCAACGGCATCAGCGCCTTCTATGACGAGAAGGACACGGTCGGCCGCCGCTACCGCAGACAGGACGAGGCTGGCACTCCCTACTGCCTCACCGTGGACGGCCAGACGAAGCTCGATCGCACGGTCACCATCCGCGACCGGGACTCGATGAAGCAGGAGCGGATCAAGATCGAAGAGGCGGTCGAGGTGGTCCGCAGGCGGCTCTGCTCGCCGGTCGGCGCGCGGTGCCCCTGAGCGCCGCAGGCCCTGGCGCGGGCCCAGGCCCCGCATCAGGCGCGCAGGGGGGGCTCTTGCGAAACCTGCCCGACGCGCGCCCTCGGAAAAGCAGAAGGGGCGCGGCACGCCGCGCCCCCCGCTGGTTCGGAGAGTCGTTTGTCCGCACCCTGCGACTAGAAGGTTAGCTCAAGGCCTACCCTGACGGCCGTCATCCCGCTCAGGTCCCACCAATAGCCGCCGGAACTGACCTCCTCGCCGAACATCAGGTCGACGACGGCCAGCATCCGCCCCATGCCGGGGATGAGGAACTCGGTGCCGGCCTGCACGGTGAAGACCCCTATGGCGCTCGGGTCGATGACGTAGAGCGAGTGATCCACTCCGGCCACGCCCGCCCCGACGCCCAGGCGCCAGCGGAAGGCCTGGTTCATCGTCCAGGGGTCGGGCAGCGAGAAGACCGCCGACACCGTCACCGGCGTCACCGTCAGCTCCCCGCCGTAGCCGCTGTCCGTCATCGTGGAGCTGCCGACGTCGAGCTCGATCGCGAGCATGTCCCCCAGCCACAGCGACCCGTTCAGGTTCCAGTAGAAGCCTATGTCCACCCAGGGGTCGACCGGCGTGAAGAGCCCCACGCTCGCCCCGATCCCGAGGTGTGGTACGCCTGCCCCGGGCGCCGGCGGCCCCACCACGGGCCCCGCCGGCCCGACAGTCACCGCCGGCCCTGCGACCACCGCGGGCGGGCCGTAATAGCACCCTGTCCAGGCGACTGCGGCTGCGGCCACGACCGCCGACGTCCACCTCGCTCGCGTCCTCATCGACTGCTCTCTCCTTCCGGGACCATCTCCCGCCCCGATCCCCGCACCAGGAACACTACCTCCTGCGAGAACCTAATGTCAAGCGCAATGCAACGACCCCAGGGCCCATTCCCTATTACTGCTTATCGTCACTCAACAACTGAGCTCCCTCAGCCCACAACGGGTTGAGATGCTTCCACCCCCACCGCGTCCCTGCTCAGTTCAGACAACCCATTGCATCCTCCCATGAGGCCAGAGGGCTCCGAGTCGCGTCCCATGCGCGAGGTCGCGCGTGCGTTGGGCGCTGGACCCGGGTTCGGCTGAGGCAACCGTAACGCGCGACGAGACCGGTTCCGTATGCTGCGCGGCCCCGAGCCTTCGCGAATGGCGCGGCACCAGGAGCGCAAGAGCCGTGCCGGGGGCGTCACCGGCACGGCTCTTGCGTCAGGTGCCGAGCGGCACGCGCCGCAGGTTACGCGGTGGCGAAACCCGGTCGCATTGCGGTCGGAGTCCCACAGGCGTGCATCAGCGACTCCGGCCCTTTCCCGCGCGGAGGGCGCGGTCCGGGCCGGCGACCCGTAGCCACCACAGGCCGGGGGCCTCTTCGTCAACCCGATAGGCATGTATTGTCAAGTGACGATATGCATTTCCCCTTTTCCCGCTAAACCCTGCGGCGGCTCGCGTCGATAAAAAGAAGCGCATTTGAAAGGAGGCGTCCGATGTCCGACGAGACGTGCGCAAGCGCACCGGCGACCGAGGTCTGCGTCGTCGTCTCCAGCCGGGTCAGGGAGGTCATCAAGGCGAAGGGCCTCAGGTCCGACGGGAAGCTTGCCGAGGCCCTGAGCGCGAAGGTCCTCGCCATGCTTGACCGGGCCTGCGAGCGCGCGAAGGCCGAGGGCCGGGCCACGGTCCGTCCCGCCGACCTGGAATCGGCCTGACCGCCCCGGGCGCGAGCGGCCGGAGAGGCGGGGGCGGGCGTGGAGTACAGGAATCTGACCGATCTCGAGCTCGCCCCCCGCTTCATCCTGGAGAAGCTGCAGAGCTTCGACACGACGCGCCTGAGGCTGCATCTCAAGCTCCACCGCCGCCGCGACTCGCCCGTGAGCGGCTACTTCCGCTTCAAGGACTGCCTGATCGTCGCGGCGGTGAGGCGCGTCCAGCGCTTCCCCTTGAAGAATAGGTGGCCCGTCGCCACGAGGCCCGCCCCGGGCTGGAGGGGCTGGGCCTGGGTCTGTGACGAGGAAGAGGTGCGCGACCGCGACGAGCTGCTCGTCTGGGTCGCGGCGCACGAGATATACCATTTCTTGAGGCACACGAGGCAGGTCCCCGGCATCCAGAGGGAGACCAGGGCGAACCGCTTCGCCTTCGAGTGGCTGCGGGAGTTCAAGGCGGTTCGGGCGTCGGCGACGGCCGCCTGAGTCCCTCCTAGTGCAGCGCTAGCGGGCCAACTGCCATGTATCCGACTCATCTGTCGTCCGTTTTCGCTCCGAGCCTGGGCGCGTCCGCGCCAGACTCCTCGAGGGCCACCTGGCAGGATTTTTCCTAAAGGGCTCGTCCCGGATCGCCGATATCACGATCGGTCGGTCCGTCGAGCGGCTGAGCCGGCGGGTCCGGCGGGAGAGCACATCGATGCGCCGCGCACGAGGCCCCTGCGACGAAAAGGCACGAGCGGCTGACGAGGCCCCGCTGAGGCTCAAGTCGTTCATGCTGAAGAAGAACGGGCACACGTACGTCTTCGTCTTCCCGCCCGAGCACGAGCGCGCGGCGCTCAGGGCGCTCGGCTGCTGCGGGGTTGGGAAGCTCGACGCCATCGCCCTCGCCTGCTACCTCGGCCACGACCCGCGCGAGCTGGGTCTCGCGGACGCCTAGGGATCGTCCAGCTCGCACGGGACGTGGCCGAGCCCGGCCCAGAAGGGGCGCCGCGCAGCAGCCGGGGCGAATCTGCTGGCCGATCGGGCGGGCGAGGACGGGCGCCGGGCGCGCCGCTGCTCCCTCCGAACCCGGTCCCGCTACAGAAACTGGTGACGCCCCGACACGCACCCGCACCCCGTGACCCTGAGCACATCTGTAATGCATTTGACGCGCACGCGAACCGTGGTAGGCTTCTAGAGGTCGGGCGCGAACGAAGGGGGGTCTCCCGTGGCACTGAGCGAGGAGTCGAGGCTTCTGAGCATGCGCATCCTCCAGAACTTCGTCCGCGAGACGAAGGGGAAGTGGGACCACAACCAGTGGCAGGCCCTTCTCCAGAGGGTGCGAAAGGCAGGCTTCGAGCACATCGAGGAGGCACGGATAGGGAAGCTACTGGAGGATAATCGCGAGCGGTGGCTGGCCGGCGACAACAGCGTCGGGCCCCCGCCTCCGGGGCCGAAACCCGAGGCGCATCCGGCGGCCGCTCAGGCGGAGAAACCGGCGCCCATGCAGGAGCCGGCGCCGCATCGGGAGCAGGCCCCAGCCGAGAAGCCCGCGCCGAAGCCGGCGCCCGAGCCCGTGGCGAAGAAGCCCGAAGGAAGGGAGGAGGGGATGCCTGAGGAGAAGAAGGACGTGCGGTCCGCGGCCGCCTCATCGGGGCGTTCGAGGGTGGACGTGCCGTCGATTAGCTCTAGGGACCTCGGCATCAGCGCCGCGGACGCCCAGGAGCAGCACACGAAGCGGCTCTCCATGCTCAAGCGCTGCGAGGACCTGAACCGCGAGCTCACGGAGACCGAGACCGAGATCAGGCGGCTGGAGGGCGAGCGTATCAGCCGCGAGCAGGGTCTCAAGGAGCTCCAGGGCCGGCACGAGCCGCTGGAGGCCCAGAAGCGGAAGCTTCAGGCGGAGGTGGATGCCGTCTCCAAGGAGATTGCGAATCTCCAGGCGAACATCGAACGGCTCACACTCGAGCGCGCTAAGCTCGAGGAGAGCGTCGGCCGCCGCAAGAAGGAGCGCTCGGAGCACATCGGCGCGATCTCGCGTCTCAAGGCGGAAAGGGAAGGCCTGATCGCGAGGTAGTTGCCAGCCCTAGCGAGTAGCGGGCGTCAGCAGGCACCAATCGGCGCAGTGGTGCCGGGACGCCCGCGAGGGCTGCGGGGCGGGCGACCAGGGCGGCGAACGACGGGGACCGTCCGTCGTTCGCAGGGAACGCCGCCGGCGGACGCCTGCGGAGGTCGCGGGGAGCAGGGGTCAGGCTTTGACCCACCGCGAGAGACTCCTGAAAACGCTTGCAGGCGAGCTCCCCGACTGCGTCCCCGTGGCGCCGGACTTCTCCAACATGATCCCGGCGCGGCTCACTGGCAAGCCGTTCTGGGAGCTTTATCTCTACAACGACCCTCCGATCTGGGAGGCGTACATCGCCTGCGCCAAGCATTTCGACATCGACGCGGTGATGGACGGCTACTTCCCGCTCACCTTTCCCGACCCGGCGCACGAGGGACCGGAGAGGGAACGCGCCATCGTCTTCAGGAGCGATGACAGGATCGTCACGCAGGACTCGTGGCTCGACGGCGGCAGGCGTCGTTGGGCGGACAGGGTCGACGTGTACTACGCGGACAACCCGCCCACGTACGGCGTGCCGCCGGAAAAGCTGAATCTGCCGCCGGTCCCCTCCCGCTGGGAACCCGTCGAGAACGCCAGGCCCGTCGACACGGGCCCCGAAGGGCTCGCGCGCGTCATGTCCCTGATGGGCGAGCAGGGGCTCGTGGGCGTGTGGCTCGCGAGCTCGTGCGCGCTCGGGAGCGAGGAGGACATCGTCAGGTACTACGAGCATCCCGAGCTACACGCCCGCTGGGCCGAGGAGCGCGTCGAGGCCGTGGAGAGGCGCTTCGCGCAGGTCATGGCGATGAAAGTGAGGCCAGACTTCCTCTGCGTGGGCGGCTCCGGGACGCTGGTCTTTCAGACCATGGAGATCTTCCGCCGGCTCGCCTTCCCCGCGGTGAAACGCGCGATAGAGCTGGCGAGCGCCGCAGGCATACCGACGCACGTGCACTCCTGCGGCCCCGAGCGGGAGCTCGTGAAGGTGTTCGCGGAGGAGACGGAACTCACGGTGATCGACCCGCTCGAGACCCCGCCGATGGGCGACTGCGACCTCGCGGAGCTGAAGAGGCTCTGGGGCCGGAGGCTCACGCTCAAGGGGAATCTGCACACGACCGACGTGATGTTGCGCGGCAGCCCGGAGGACGTCGCGCGCGCCAGTCGCGCGGCCATCGACGCCGCGGCCGAGGGCGGGCGGTTCATCCTCTCGACCGGCGATCAGTGCGGCAGGGACACCCCGGACGAGAACATCCGCGCAATGGTGGAGACCGCCAGGACCTACGGCAGGTACTGACCTGGCGGCTGACGCGGGCGTCCTCGTTGCGCCGGCAGACGCGGAACGCTATCATCCTGGTGCTGGTGTTGCGCCACTAGGTGCGGATGAACGCCTATCCGATGTCGCCCGGGCGTCTCCTGGAGCACGGACTTGCAGCGCGGCGGATACACGGTCTGGGCGCACTGGAAGACACACGCCGCCGTCGAGCGCATTCTGGACGGCCTGCCGCGCGGGAGGCTCGTCGACCTCGCGGCCGGGCACGGGGCCATGAGCGACGCAGCCCGCCACATGGGCTTCGACGTCACGGCCTGCGACATCCAACCCGAGAACTTCCGCGCCCCCGGCATCCGGTGCGTCGGCTGCGACCTGAACGGCCGGATGCCCTTCGACGACGCCTCGTTCGACGTCGCGGTGTGCGTCGAGGGGATCGAGCACCTCAGGGACCGCTACGCCTTCTTGCGCGAGTGCTTCCGGATACTGCGCCCGGGCGGCGCGCTAGTCCTGACGACGCCCAACGTGCTGAACCTCTCGTCGCGCCTGCGGTTCTTCCTGGGCGGGTTCCCGTCTCTCTTCAGACCGCCGAACGAGTTCAGGCCCGACCCGTCGCACGGCCACATTAGCCCGACGCCCTGGTACTACCTCAGGCACGCGCTCTTGCTGAGCGGTTTCACCGACCTGCGCGTGCACACCGACAGGTACCGGAGGAGCGCGCTCCTCCTCGCGTGGCTCTACCCGGCCGTCGTCCTGGCCGGCAGACACTGCACGAGGCGCGAGCGCGACCCTGCCCAGCGCGCGGCGAACCGGGAGCTCCTGCGCGAGATGCGTAGCGCCGCGCTTCTCTTCGGGCGGACGCTGATAGCGGTCGCCGCGAAGCCGTCCGGGCCGGCCGCCGGGCGCTCCTGACCCTCGGACCAAGGCGGTCCGAGCGGCGCATCCTCGTCCGGACCCGAGCGCCCTGGATGGGGCGTCCCGGCGGCGCCGCTTTGCCCTAGAGGCCGCGGAGCCTGCGGAGAGGACGGCGACGGCTCAGTCCCCTCGCTGCGGCCCGCCCGGACTCCGCGGCGAGACCTCACCGCGCAGCGCCGGGCGGAGCCGCGAGCGGGTCAGCCGGATCGTCGCACCGACACCCACCGCCGCAAGGAGGAAACCGAGCGCGAGGAGCGCGAGGAACACCTCGCCGGCCGGCGAGCGGCCCGCGGCGCAACTGAAGCCTCCGCCCCCGCCGCCGCCCGTGGGAGAGCCCGGCGTCGAGTCGGACCTGTTCGGTATGCCGTCCGAGTCCCAGTCGTCGTCCCCGTCGGGCACGCCGTTCCCGTCCTGGTCCCCGCTCGAGGGATCGAACCCGTGCTCCGCCTCGAAGCCGTCCGACATCCCGTCGTCGTCGGAGTCGGCGTCGGTCGGGTTCGTCCCGCGCTGGTACTCCTCCCGATTCGTGAGCCCATCGGAGTCCGCGTCCGCGTTAGGGTCGCACGCGGCCGGGTTCCCGAAGTACTGCGTCTCCCACGAGTCGGGGAGCCCGTCCGAGTCCGAGTCGGCCCCGCCCGTCACACTGAGCGTCACCGTGTATGTGCGAGGCGAGTTCGACGCCCCCGTCGAGTAGACGCTCACCGTGGCGGTATACGTGCCCGCGGCGAGTCCCGAGATATTCACCGAGTTCGCGAGCGTCTGCGAGTTCCCCGAGCCGGAGCGTGTCACGGTGAGCCAGTTCGAGCCCGAGCCGTAGCTGATCGACGTGGTCACGTCCGCGAGCGTCCCCGAGCCCGAGTTCGCGACCGAGACATTCTGCGCGGCGGGGTTCGCGCCCCCCGCCGTCGCGCTGAACGAGAGCGACGTCGGCGAGAGCGACATGGCAGGGCTCGCCCCTCCCGTCGCATAGAGCGCCTGCACTTCGGTCGACGAAAGCGCGCGGCCGTAGATGCGCAGGTCGTCGAACAATCCGTCGGCGTCCGAGATGCCGAAGCTCGTCCACGGGTCCGGCGATTCCTGCGTCTTCGTCGCCAGGAGCGCGCCATTCTTGTAGAAGTTCGCCGTCCCCCCCTCGTACGTGAACACGAAGTGTTGCCATGTATTGAGCTCGAGTGTCCCATTCGGGAGCTGCGCCGGCGAGAACCTCGACGTCCAACTCCCGTGGTCGATCCCGCAGTAGATCGCTCCCCCGGCGGTCGTGTGGAACAGGAACTGGGGCCAGTCCGGTCCGACCACCTGGTTCCAGTCCGAATGAGAGCGGGGATTGATCCAGAAGGCCACGGAGAACGCGGCCATGGCCCCCGTGGGCCCCGGCATCGAAACGCTGTCGGCAGCGTCGAGATCGAGCGCGCCGCCGAGCTTGCCCGCTGTCCATGTGGCGCCTGTTACGGAGGCGTGGAATCCGTTGCCCGAGGAGTCCGCCGCCGTCGAACCGGAGGTCTCGTCGAACTTCCACCAGCCGAGGAGGCCGGTCGAGAGGCCCGGCCGGACGAACTGTGTCTGCGAGTTCGGCGCGATCGTGCGGGGGGGCGAGGAGCGGTCGCGCACGTTGTTCACCGTGAGCGTGTAGGTCACGTCCTCTGCGAGCGCGGACGTCGTGAGTGTGACGACGGTCCCGATGGCGTCGAGCGCGGCCCCCTGGATGGTGACACCCCCTGAGATCGAGTAGTTGGCGGTCGCCGTGGCGCTCGACTGCTCGACGGCCTCGCTGAAGACGACGCGGACCTCAGTCGCGCTCACGGCTGTCGCCGAGACGAGCCTCGGCGGGGCGTTGGGGTCCGGGTCGGTCACGGAGCATGCGCAGGGCAATCCCTTGACATCCGCCCAGGCGGCCTCGATGCCGGCGCCGGCCATGATGTCGAGCGCCGCCTGGGGCCACTGGCCGTCCGTGACGAGCGTGTTGTTGGTCATGATGCAATTGGTCCCGTTATTCTCGTAGTTGGGCGTGTCCGTGAAGTTGTCGCGGATCTGGATGTCGTGGATGCTCCCTGTCCACGCGGAATACCAGTGGGCCTGGGCGATGCGCGCGATCACGTTGTGATGGATGTCGATGTAGGCGCTCCCCTCGTCGGTGTACCAGCCGCGCTCCATGGAGCCGGCGCCCCAGGGCATGTCGTGGCCATAGTTGTGGTGCCAGGCCGAGTCGGGTTGTGCGCTCAGACTATAGATCGCCCCGCCGTCGGAAAGTCTCTCCACCCAGTGGTGGAAGTCGTTGTAGTTGATCTGGTTGTTCCGGGCATAGGAATTCGTGCCCCAGCCCCAGCCGACGGAGACCGCCGAGTACGGCGTCCAGCAGATCTCGTTGTGCTCGACGGTCAGGTCCGAGACGTAGCCGGCGAAGACGCCCACGCCGCCCCGGTACTCGCAGGGGGCGTGGTGGATGTAGCAGTTCACCACCTGGTTCCGGCTGTCGCGGGCCCGCGTGTCGCTCCGGGTCGGGTCGCTCGTCTTGCCGATCTTGATGCAGTTGCCCGAGATGTCCGTGAAGACGCAGCCGGCGACGGCGCAGTCCTGCGAGCCGTCCACGAGCTCCAGCCCGATCGCGCCGAGGTGCTTGAAGACGCAGCGCTCGAATCGGATCGCACGTGCCGTCCGGAAGACCACGTTTCCGGGCGTCCAGCCGATGCCCCAGCAGTAGTTGGCCTGGATCTCGGGGAAACCGTCGTTGCCGCTCGGACGCAGCCATGTCGCGTGTGCGAAGGTGATCCCGACGAACTGGATGTTGTGGATGGGCGTGTCGAGCGTGCCGGTCCCCGAGACGAGCACTTCCAGAACCGGCGCGATCACGCGGGCGGTCTGGAGGTCCTCGCCCGGGCGGGGGATGTAATAGACGACCCCGGCGGGACGGTCCAGGTACCACTCCCCGGGCTGGTCCAGGAGTTCGTAGGCGTTCTCGATGTCCGTCGGGTTGGTCACAGCCTGCCAGTCGTCCCTGGTGCAGTTGTTCCAGGCCGGCTGTTTCATGGTGATCGTCGTGCCGGTTATGCTCTCCACGCCGCAACGCCTCTCGGTCCACTTCGAGCCGCCCGTCCCTCCCTCTCGGGCGTTGTAGACGAACTCCACGTCGGAGATGTTGCCCCAGTTCTGCATGGAGGTGTCCGTGGTCGTGTAGCCGGTGGCCGTCTTCGCAGCGCCCGGGAGCCCCGAGCCCTTGCGTGCCCTGATGGCGCGGACGCAGTTCACGTAGAGCTGCCGCGTGTCGAGCCCGGGCGAGGAGGCCTTCCAGATGTTCTTGCCGGCGTCGTGAAGCGTCCAGCCCGCGATCTGCCGCCCTCCGCTGATCACCGGGTACTCACCGGGATAGGCCCTGTAGACGACGTTATAGCCGTTCGTCCCCGAATCGCTCTGGCTGAACGTGAGCGGAGCCGACAGGAAATACCACCCTCCCCGCAGGTACACCACGATGTCTCCGGTCATGGAGCCATTCACCGTCCGCACGACGTCGCGGGCCTTGGCGAGCGTCGCGAAGGGCTGCGCTTCCGTGCCGGGGTTCGAGTCCGAGCCCCCCGGCGAGACATAGTACGTGGCCTGCGTCGCAGCAGCCGCCGCGGAGGCCCAGACGATTGCTACCGCCGCGGACCTCAGCCCAGCGAAACCGGACCTCATCTCGCGCCCTCCTGTCCCTCGCCGGCCGCCCTCCGGTCGCCCTGCGCACGCAGCGCGCGCCCGAAGACGCGGAACTCCGCGAAATGCATGTGCTGCCAGCGCACGTTGACGATCCGCACGTACCTGAACGCGCGCCGGTCGGCCACCGGTGCGCTCCAGGTGCCCTTGTGCTTGAACGGCGGGCCGCTGTACGAAGCGATCGTGACCCAGTCGGCACCGCCGGCCAGATTCGAGGCCATGACCTTGATCCCGGTGCGGGCCATCGGGTGATCGTAGTCATCCTGCCGCGCCACGAGCTCTATACGCTCGATCCGGCATGGCGCGCCCAGGTCGACCTGCCACCACGGACGGCGGTCCGTTCCGTCCGATGCCCATATGGTGTCGAGGGAGCCGTCGTTGCCCGACGAGGGCGAGTACTCGGGAAGATCCTGGTAGACGCTGGACGCCGTAGCCGGCCTGCCGAGCGCCAGGTTCGTGTCCCCAGGTGCGCCGTCCGTCCCGGCGACGGGCGACCGGAACGACGCTGTCCAGCCCAGGCGCTTCTCCGGCTCCCGCGCCTTGCGCACAGGCCCCGGCGCGAGCACGCGGCGCGCGAGGACCGCCTCCTGGTTCGCCCCGACCGTGACCGAGCCGGCGTCGGTGGACGCCTCGACCGCACCCTCGACACAGACGACGGTCGTCCCGGCGAGCGGGCTCGCCTCGACGCCGAACCTGGTCCCGAGGTCCACGACCCGCCCATGAGGCGTCTCGACCGCGAGGAGCCTGTCCGCCGCGGCGACCTCGAGATAGACCTCGCCGATCGTCAGGTTCACGAGCGGCGCGACGCCCTCGTGTCCGAGCCCGACCGCGAGCGTAGTCCACCGGTTCATGTACATCGCGCTCCCCGACCCGAGCGCTATCCGGGCTCGGGAGAACTTCGTGCGGAGCCGGTCGCCGGGCGAGACGCAAGAGCCCGCCGGTGCCGAAAGCCACGCGCCGGTCTCGCCGCGCGCGAGTTCGAGCTCTCCCTCGAGCGCATCGACGTAAGCGATGTGCCCCCCGCGCTCGCTCGGGGCCGGAGGCCCGCTCTCGGGCTGCGACTCGCCCGCCGCCAGGTCTGCGACCGCCACCCGGGGCTCCTCGCCGCGGCCCTCCGGGTCGGGCCGCTCCTGGAGCGGAGCTCCGGCCTCGGGCGCAAGACTTGCTCGCGCTGCCAGGGCCGTCTCGCCCGCTGGAGGCTCGGAGTGTGCCAGTCCCGCCGAAGGCGACGGGCCGCTCGGCCCGCCCCGGCCGGACGATTCTACTGGCCGGCTTTCGGTGCGCCCCCGCGCGGCCGGTCCGACCCCCGCGGCCCGCCCGCGCGAGGGACCGGCGGAGGACCGGAGCGATGCGCCCAGATAGAGAGACGCGGCGGCTAGAAGCCCCGCCGCCGCGAGCCAGCCGAGGACTCGGGTGGAGCTCGCGGCGGGCCTCGGCAAGGGCCGAGCCGGTCCCGCGCCCGAGGCCGAAGCGAACGCGGCGGCCTCGGCCTTGCCCGCAGAGACCAGCTCCTGGTGGATCGCCGCGAGCAGCAGGAGCTCGCGCCTGGCCTCCTCGCTCGAGACGAGCGCGGCCTCGACCTCCCGCCGCTCCGCCTCGTCGAGCGACCCGTCGAGGAGCCCCGAGGCGAGCTCCTCGAAGCGGCCGCGGTCGAACCGTTGGCTCATGCCGGGCCCTCCAGGGCCTTCTGCACGCACCTGAGGAGCGCGATGCGCATCCGCCTCAGGGCCATGTTCACGGCCGAAAGACCGCGGCCCAGCCGCGAGGCGATCTCGGAGAGCGTGAGCGATTCCGCGTAGCGCAACCTGAACATCTCGCGGCCCGCGGCCGGCAGCTTCTCGAGGCACTGGTCGAGCGCGTGTCTCGCGCGGTCGAACAGGACGTCCATGGATACGCAGGTCTCGGCGAGCATCCCCAGGGCCTGCTCGGAGAGGGGGAAGGCGGCCTTCGTTTTCTCGCGCCTGGCCCTGTGGACGAGGTTCCGCGCCACGCCGATGGACCACGCCAGGAAGCTGCGCGAGCGGTCGTACTCGCTGAAGTTCCTCCAGAGCACCACCGCGGCCTCCTGGATGAGGTCGTCCACGTCCGCGACGGAAAGCCCGCAGGCCAGGGCGAAGGCCCTGAGCTTGGGCTCGGCCGCTACGAAGGCGCGGGTGAACTCCTCGTGGGGGTCCGGCACGGCCCCTCCTTGTCTGCCCGCTATATTATTGCCCCAAGAGTCCCAGGTTGCACATTGATGAGCGCTTTGGGACCCTCGTCGCCGCGAGGCGGTTCGGAGCGTCGGGCCTGCCGCGCGCCCGCGGCCACGGCTCCGCGGCCGCCGTCTTCTGGATCGCCCCGACCGGTCGTCGCATTAGAAATTCCTGGGTATCCGAGGCGCATGTGGAGCTTTCCCGGCGGCGGCCGGAGGGTCCCGAGGCAACAGGGTCATTCAATTGTCCCCCAAGGGAATCAGGTCGCGTGCGCCGGCGGAGTTAGAGGCGGCAGGCCGGCCCTCCGAAGCGACGCGCGTGGCGACCCTCGCGGCGAGCCTCGCGCCGCGATCGCGAGGGCGAAGCCCGTTCCATGGCGGCCCGTGTCAGGCGGGCATCATAGGCACGGTCGTGGGCCAGGCAGTATGGGCTGCCTGCGCTAGCGCCAGCGGAAAATCACGCGCGTCCGCCTCGAAATGCCCGTACCCAGAACTTCCTAATCAACCCCTACCGGTTCGGGACTTGCGCGTCGCGGCGATGAGGATTATTTAGAGCGAACCGGTAGGCCCACGTGCGACGCGGACCTGCCCGCCGACACTAGACAAAGCGGATAGGCTCCGCGGTGAAGCCGTCGAGAGCGGTGTGCTCGCGGACTGAACTGCGATCGGCCAGCACGGAGATTCCGCGGGGCCTTTTCGCCGAGCCGATCAGGAGCCGCGCGCGATGAGTCACGATGTCCCCGAGGAGTCGGAGATAAAGGTGCTCGTCTCCGAGCGCGACGTCTCGGCGCTCAGGGCGCGCCTGGGCCGTCCCGTGCGCAGGCTCCACCAGGTGAGCTATTTCTACGAAACCCCTCAGGACGACCTCGCGAGGGCCGGCGTCTCGCTCCGCGTCAGGGAAGAGTCGGACGAGTCCGACGCCGCGTCCGCGCGGGTGACGCTCACCGCCAAGGAGGCCGGCGTTCGGGCCGGCGCGCTCATGGTGAGGCCCGAGTTCGAGTCGCGTCTCGACGCCGGGGCGTGGGCCGAAATCCGCTCCGGGCGGCGCTCTTTCGCCGAGCTCGACCTCCCGCCGATCCGAAGGCTGAAGGAGCTCCTGGGCGACCTCGCTCGGCTCGATCTGCAGCCGCTCGGGCAGATCGTGAACGAGAGGGAGGTCTACGACTTCGACGCGGAGGGAATGAGACTCGAGCTCCTGCTCGACCACACGACCTACCCCGACGGGGCCTCGGAGTACGAACTCGAGACCGAGCTCGCCCAGGCGGCTGCGGGCAAGGGCGCGCGAGCGCTCAGGAACCTGTTCGCCGAGCTGGCGATCGAGTGGTGCCCCGCGAGCGAGGGCAAGTACGTCCGTTTCCGCCGCAGGATCGGCCGCTACCCGACACGCCCCGGCTGATGGCCCCGGCGGGCCGTCAGCGCGATGGCGGTCGCTGTCTCGGCCTCGCGCTCCCTGATCTCCCTTCGCCTGCGGCTGGAGATGCGTCCGAACGCCGCGAGGGCCGCGAGCGACTTCCCCACGCGGCGATCGAAGTCCTCCCTGGAGAGGGCCGACAGCTCGCAGTCCGTGAGCGCCCGCACCGTCGCCGTGCGGTTCGTGCGCTCGACGAGCGCGATCTCCCCGAAATACTCGCCCGGGCCGAGCACGGCGACGCGCCGCGCGGGCGCCCCCTCGCGCTTGATGACCACCTCGAGCTCCCCGCGTCGGACGACGTAGAGCGACGACCCCGGCTCCCCCTGCCTCACCACCTCCTCGCCCGGAGAGACCCTGACCGGCCTCATCGCCGAGGCGAGGAGCGCGACCTGCGCGAGCGGGAGCTCGCCGAAGGCCGGCATCCTGCGCAGGAGCGAGACGAGCTCCCCCGCCTCCGAGACCTTCTGCGCGACGTCGACGTGGCTCCTCGCGAAGGCGCGGAAGTCCGCCCCGGAGAGCTCGAGGAGCTCGCAGTCGCTCTTCGCCCGTACGGAGGCCGAGCGCCTGGCGCCCTCCAGAGCCGCCGCCTCGCCGAAGTAGTCGCCAGTGGAGAGCGTCGCTAGGACCTCGTGCGGGGCCTCCTCGTGGTATACCTCGAGCTCGCCCCTGGCGACGAGGAAGAACGACCCCGCCGTCTCGCCCTCGCGCACGACGACCTCGCCGGGGCCGGCGCGCACGGGACGCATGCGCGAGGCGAGCTCCTTGCGCTCTTCCGCCGACAGCCCCTCGAAGAGCGGGGCGCCCTCTATCAGGGCGTCCAGGCTCGCCGCCTCGAGCCGCGACGTGCGCGCCACCTCCGCCGCCCACGGAAAGCCCCTCAGGACGTGCTCGTAGACGCTCTCCCGCTCGTTCCAGTAGAGGGCGTCGTAGGCCGCCGAGAGCAGCTTCTTGAAGAAATCCTCGCCCGCGGTCGAACGCGCGCGGCGTTCGAGCTCGGCGAGGGCGAACCGACCCGCCCGGGCGACCCCGATGATGTCCGGGGCCGACTCGCGGAGGCCGGAACCCGGGCGAACCCCGCCCTCCGCGGCGACGCCCTCGCGGAGGAGCTCTCCGGCGGCGAGCCTCACGGGCAGGCCCGCGGACTGGCAGGAGCGATTCGCCGAGTTCACGATCGCCTCCGCGCTCGAGCGGCCGTACGCCTGGGCCAGTCCGCGCGCGAGCGCCGAGAAGAGGAACTCGAGCGCCTCGACGAGCCGCTCCCGCTCGCCGGCGGCGGACGGCCTCCCTGAATCCTCCCGCGGCGCACGCGCGACGCGAACGGTCAGCCTGCGCAGGAGGGACGCGAACGAAGCGACAGCCGCCAGGAGGAGCACCGCGCCCAGGAGTTCCACCTGCATGCCCGCGAGCGCGATCTTCCAGCCTGAGACGAGCCTCTGCGGCTCGGTCGGGGCGAGCTGAGCGAGCTCCGTCGGGAGGACTAGACTCAGCTCGTGTCCCGTGACCCTGGCGAGGCCCGCGAGCGCGCGCGCGCCCGTCCCGGCGAACAGCAGCACCCAGCCCCCCCAGAGCGGAGCGCCGGAGTAGCTCAGGAGAGGCGGCGCGAGTGCCGCGAGCGCCACCGAGCCGGCCGCGAGCGCGATCGCGAGCTGCGCCGCGCCGACGCCCGGAGGACCCCACCTCGCGGCCACCGCGACCGATGCCGCTGCGGCCCCGGCCGCCGCGAGCGACGATAGCGCTCGGCCTGCTGTCCCCATGATCGGCCAGTTCACGCGCACGAGGAGGTGGATCGCCCAGCCCAGGAGCGCCAGGAACGAAGCGGTCTCGAGTGCGCGCGCCGCGAGCGCGACCGGCCCGGTGAACAACCCCCAGGTTATCGAATAGCTCTCCAGGGTCGAGCGGGCGAGCTCCAGGGCGAGGAACACGGTGAGCAGCCTCAGGCTGCGCTCGAGCCTGGAGCCGCGCACCTCCCGCGCCGCGAAGACCGCGAGCGCCCAGGCGGCGGCGGCCAGCCCCGGGACGAGCGCCGGATACACCAGGCCCCAGACGGGGAAGAAGGCCTCGGCAGGCAGCATCTCGCCCAGGGCCGTCACGCCCTGCGCGAGGGGCAGGCGCACGAGCTCGCGCGCCGCGGCCGGGACGAGGAGCACCGTCGCGCAGGCCGCGCCCGACGCGCCGAGTATGAGGCGCGCGAGCCTCCGCGGGTCGCGGAAGGCCGGGTGCGTCCTGACCCACCTGACCGCCCTCAGCACTGCGAGCGCCGCGCCCGCGAGGAGCGCGATGGTCACGGGGATGACGAAGAACGCCATGACCCCGACCGCCACGGCGGCGCTCGCCCAGGAGCTCCCGGAGAGGATGTTCGAGAGGGCGCTCCGGGTCTGCATCGCCAGGAAGACTAGCGCCGAGACGATGATGACCGCGAGCCACGCGAGCGCGAGGACGCCGTACCAGGCCAGGATCAGCTCGTCGCGGTCGAAGCGCTCCCGGCGGGAGAGCTTCCGCCGGAGCTCGCGCCGCAGGAAGGCGAACGCGCGCGAGCGCAGGCCGGGCATCTCGAGGTAGTCCTCCAGGGCATAGTAGCCGTCGAGCTCGAAGAGCGGGTTCAGGTCCATGAAGAGGGCCGCGTAGGAGACCGCGGCGAGCTTGAACGCGAGCCCCCTCCACGCAGAGTCGGGGAACGCCACCATGAAGAGCGCCGCCGCCGAGCCCATGACCAGGTCCGAGACCGTTCCCGCGAGCGAGGAGAGCATCCTCGGCAGCCTCGGTTCCAGCCACACGTCGGTCGTCTCGGCGTACACGAAGGGCAGCCCGTACGTGATGATCAGGCCCGCGCTCGGCACCTCGCGGCCGAGCGCCTTCGCCGCGAAGACGTGCGCGAGCTGATGCACGGCGCCCAGGACCGTCATCGCCGCGGCGAGCAGGAGTGCGCCGTAGGCGACAGAGCCCTCGGTCGTGAAGACGTCGCCGATCTTGAACTCGCCTGCGGCGAGCACCTTCGCGAAGGCCGCCGTCCCGATCGCCGCGAGGACGATGTATGCCGCGTAGGCGGGCCTCGTGAAAAACGGCCAGAAGAGCGCCTTGTAGGCGAACGTCAGGACGCGATCGAGCCCGCGGATCTCGATCCTGTGCTCGACGAACATCCGCGCGAGCCGCGCGAAGACCGCCTCGGGCCTTCGCCGCTCCAGGCGCGCGGCGAGCGCCCTGAAGGCCTCGATGGGCCTGTCCTCCAGGAGGCCCGCCTCGAGCAACCTGTGGACCAGGGCCGAGACCCTGTCGAGGGCGAAGCTCTCGAACCTGTGGAAATACGAGAGGACCAGGTCCTGGACGGTTCTCGTGCCGTCCATGTGCCTGTAGATGAACTCGTCGCGCTCGCTGAGCTGTACGTACTTGCCTGCCGCGCTCTTGAGGACGAGGAGCCGCCCCCAGCGCGGCGAATGGGTCTGGCGCGACTCGACCGGCGGGGAGGGCCGCGGCACGTACTGCGAGAAGTCGAGCCTCCGCCGGAGCACGGCCCAGGGCCCCGCGGGCGCGGGCGCGCTCTCTGCCGGCTCTACCACGGGTGTAGGGGTCACTTTGCCAGACGCTCGCGCAGATTCTGGGCGAAGGGGAGCGATGTGCCCGCCTTCTCTAGCAGGATGCGCCTGAGGCGGCCCTTCTCGTCTTCGGTCAGGTCGAAGCCCTTGAGCGCCTCGGCGAACCGCTTCGGGTCGAGGAGCATCTGCCGGAAGCGGGAATCCGCGACCGCCCGCTTGATCACCGCGTCGAGCGCCTCCTGCGACATGACGGCACCTTCCGGCGGCCGAGCTGGGGCCGCAGCATGCTCCCGACCGCCCGGCCGCTAGTGAAACTACCAGCCCTCTCGAGTCGCAGTCAAGACGCGGCGATCCTGAGCAGGGGCGGTCAGGGAGCGAGAGCCCCTACGGCGGGGCGAAGCGCGAGATGAGCCGCGCCGCCTGGTTCAGTCCGTCCACCGCCGAGGACACTATGCCGCCCGAGTAGCCCGCCCCCTCCCCCGCCGGGAATAGCCCCCGCGCCGAGGGGGACGAACCGTCCTCGCCGCGGAGCACCCGCACAGGCGAGCCCGCGCGGAGCTCCGCCGCGTAGACGGAGGCGCGGTCACTCAGGAAGCCGCGCACCTGGCGCGCGAATCTGCGCACCGCCGAGACTATGGACTCCTCCACCTGGCGCGGCAGCATTCCGCGCAGGTCGGCGTTCTTCCTGCGCGTGCCGGCGGGACAGTCGGGGAGCGCGCGGGAGCGCCTGCCGTTCACGAAATCGATCAGCCGCGCACAGGGGAGCGACCAGTCGCCGCCGCCCGCCTCGAACACGGCCCGCTCGAGCCTCTCCAGGAACTCTGCGCCGGCGAGCGGCCGTTCGCCGCCGTAGTCCCGGGGGCCCACGGGCGCGACGAGCGCGGCGTTCGCGAAGCCGGAGTCGCGCGCGCGGCGGCTCATCCCGTTCGTGGAGAGCATACCGGGCGAGGATGCCACGGCTATCACCTGGCCGCCGGGGCACATACAGAACGAATGCACCGGGCGGAGGCGGGGCGAACCCGCGCACTTGAGGAAATACTCCGCCGGCCCCAGGGCCGGATGGCCCGCGAAGCCACCGTACTGCGCGCGGTCGACGAGCTCCTGCGGATGCTCGACGCGAATCCCGATTAGCGTCGGCCGGCACCGGAGCTCGATTCCGGCCTCGAGGAGCGCGCGCCAGGTGTCCCTCGCGCTCGCACCGGGGGCGAGGAGCACGGCCCCGACGCGGAGCTCCGAACTGCCGCCGGGCTCGGCGAGCTCGAGCGCGACGAGCTCGCCCCCGCGCACGACGAAGGCCGCTGCGCGCCTGCCGAAAAGGAAACGGCCGCCCGCGCCCTCGATGCGCCTCCTGAGCGCCGCTACGACGGAAGGGAGGACATCGCTCCCCACGTGCGGCCTGGCATCGACGAGGAGCTCGGCGCCGGCGCCGCAGTCGCGGAGCACGCGGAGCACGAGCGCCGCCTCGGGGCTTTCGGTCCTGTGCGTGAGCTTCCCGTCCGAGAAGGTGCCTGCGCCCCCCTCGCCGAAGACGACGTTGCTCTCCGGGTCCAGCCCGAGCCCTCGCGCGAAGACGGCGACGTCCCGCGAGCGCTCCTCGACGGGCCTGCCGCGCTCGATGACGAGCGGGGCGTAGCCGGCCTCGGCGAGCCGCAGGGCCGCGAAAAGGCCGGCGGGACCTGCGCCCACCACCGCCACCGGGCCGGAGAGCCTCTCTCTCCCCACCGCGAGTTGACGCACCGGTTCAGGTCGCCAGAGGGCGACCTGTGACCCTCGGGCGCCCGCGGCGACGGCCTCTTCGAGCGCCGCATCGCCGAGACGCACCAGCACCGTATAGACGAACCTGATGTTCCCCTTCCGCCTGGCGTCGACCGCGCGGCGGAGGGGCTCGACCTGGACCAGGTCCTCCGGACGGAGACCTAGCCGCGCGGCGGCCTCGGCGCGGAGATCTTCGCAGGTATGCTCGAGGGGTAGATAGAGCTCCCTCAGTCTGAGCGGCAAGCGCAGCCCTCCAGGATGCGGTCGTCGTGGCTCGCCCGCAGAACCTCGCCGGGGCGGAGGACCACGAACTCGTCGTCCCAGTCGCGCGCGGCGAGCTTCCTGATGAGCCGCAGGTCGCCCCGCACGACCTCGAAGCGCCAGCCCTCGCGGGCGGCCCGCGAGCGGGCCTCCTCGCGCGCGGCGGCCTCCCCGCCGAGACCGTTCTCCACGAAGACGAGCCTGTCGTAGTGCCTCAGGCCCCCGCGGAGCTGCTCGACGATGTACCGCGCGTTCTCCTCGCCGTAGAGCGCGGCGTATTCCTCTTCAGTACGGTCCATGCCGAGCCTCCGCGCGATGCCCGGCTCGGCTGGCCCTAGGTTTTCCCTGTCCCGTTCGTGCCACCCGACCGACATGTAGTAGGTCCCAGGATGCGTCTCGAACTCGGCGGAGTATCGCTCCCTGCTCCCGAGGAGGAGCGTAATGCAGTCGTGCGCGCGCGGGATGACCACCGGCAGCGCGCGGGCGCGGAGGCCGTCGACCCCGTTCGAGCAGAGCGCGTAGCCGAGCGCCACGGCGTCGTACCGGGACGGGTCGGTCGCGTCGATCTCGCCCTGGAGCCGCTCCCGCATGGGGGCCGGCCCCAGGTCGTGGAGCCCCTGCGTGAGGAGTGTCACGTCCACGACGGCCTGGGCCTCCGCGGCGCACGCGAAGACCTCCCGGGCGAGCACCTCGCAGGCGACGAGTCTCAGCCTCATTCGTATCCCCTCCGACGACGCTGGCTCGAGGCCGCCATCTTCATGCCCGCGCCGGGTTGGTCCGCCACGATCGGCTCGGCCGGGGCGGCCGCGCCGCGGCATGATACGCGACGGCGCCGGCGGCCGCCACGTCGGCCGGCCCGCGGCGGCGCGCGAGCGCCCGCCGTTCCTCGTCTTGCGCGAACCCGCTCGGCTGGTCATAGTGCCTACGGGTGCGATCGAACCGGGGGGACACATGACGGCACGCCTGACTGTGATCGCGGCGGTCCTGGCGGCCTCCGGCTGCGCCGCCCGAGAGACGGGTTCGGCCCGGGAGTATCGCTCGCGCGTGGCCAGGACGGAACAGGTCGACCCGCTCGGCTCGACCAGGGTGGTGCTTCTCGCCGAGGGCGCCCCCGCCGCGCGCTCGGAGCTCTCGATCATCGTGGGGCCATCGGAGGGGGCCGCGATAGCCAGGGCGATCGAAGGGACCCGCGCGCCGCGCCCGATGACGCACGACCTCCTCGCCGCGGTCATCGAGAGGCTCGGCGCGAAGGTCCGCCGCCTCACCGTCACGAGGCTCGAGGGCGGCGTGTTCTTCGCGGAGCTCGTGCTGGAGACGGCCTCGGAGATGGTGTCGCTCGACGCGAGGCCCTCGGACGGGCTCGCGCTCGCCATCGCCGCCTCGGCCCCGATCTACGTGTCCGACCGCGTCCTCCTCGAGGCCGGCCGCCCCCCGGGAACCTCCGATGACGAGGACGAGAGTCCTGCGCCGAATCGCCCAGGGAACGTGATCTGAGGCTCGTCCGATCCGGCGGGGGCGCTACTCCACAGGCGCCTGCGGGTCCGCGGTCCCTGGGGCGGGGGCCGCGTCGGGCTCCGTGTCGGGCGTCTCCTGCGCGCCGGGTCCGAGGTCGAAGCACGTCGGACAGCGCAGCTTGCCGGCCTCGAGGGCCGCCTCGAGAGTCTCGAAGCGCAGGGCGGTGGCCGGGGCGAGGCGTTGCGCGTAGATGCACTCCCGGCGATGGACCAACCTGCCGCGGCGGCTCGCCACGAAAGGCGCCTCGTGCGGCGTCTCGCGCGCGGCCCAGATCCCGCGGAGCGACCGGCGGGCCTCGAGCTCCGCCTCGCGCAGCCGCCCCTGGAGCGCGCGGTCGCCCTCGACCGCCGTCGCGCGGGCGAGCCCCTCGCGGACGAGCCTCTCGGCGATCGTCTCCGAGCCGGCCCAGACGGGTGAGTCCAGGCGGACGTCGGCGAGGACCCTGCCGTGGGCGTCCAGGGCCGCCGCTCCCGGCGGTGCGAAGCGCAGGCGTACCCAGGCCCCCTCGACGAGCTCGCGGTTGAGGCTGGAGGCCGCCTCGGCGAGAGGCTCCGGGTCGCGGAGGAAACGGAAGACCTCGGGGCTGTCGCAGCCGCGATAGCGGACGTGCAGGCCGTCGTCCAGGACGATCGTGTCGCCGTCCACCACGCGCGCGACGCGGACGCGCGCGCCGTCGGGGTAACTCCGGACGAACCCGCGCGGGGCGGCGCGCCCCCAGAGGAGAAAGCCCAGGGCGAGCCCGATCAGGAGCCCCGCCGCAGTGTACGCGCCAGGTCGAACCAGACCGGTCAACCGCTCCCCCTGCCCGCCGGTCGGGCGAAAGACATTCTCGCGCGAGTCGCGAGGGAGTCCAGCGCCTCGGGGACGTTCGCTCGCCATCTCGTACCCATAGCGCGTATCGCCGGCGACGCCGCGTCGCCAGGCACGTTCTTCGAGAGAATATCCCGAAAAGGCTTGACACGGGGTATGAACGGGGCTACTATCGATATGCAAACGATTGCGGACACGATAAAAAGCGATGCGTCGGATCGTCCGCCGCGTGACGCTGAGGGACGTGAGCCTCCGCGCCGGGGTCTCGATAGGCACGGCCTCGCGCGTGCTGAACGGCTCGGGCGGCCTTCCGGAGATCGGCGAACTGACGCGCCGGAGGGTCTTGAGTGCCGCCTCGCGGCTCGGGTACCGCGCCGACCTCTCCGCGAGGGCTGTCAGGACCGGCCGGTTCGGCGCGGTCATGTTCCTGCAGGACGCCGATTCGTCGAGAACGCTCGAGACCGTCGAATGTCTCGACGCAGCCTGCGCGTGCGCGGAGGGCCACGACCTGCATGTCGTCTTCGCCCGGATCCCCGACGAGCGGCTCCAGGAGGCGCGAGCGCCGAAGGTGTTCAGGCAAGCGATGGTGGACGGCCTCGTGCTCAACTACCACGGCCTGGTGCCGCGGCGACTCATGCGGCGCGTCGAGGCCCTGGGGCTGCCCTGGGTGCTCGTGAACAACAGGCGCGACCGCGACTGCGTCTACCCCGACGAACTCGCCGCCGGACGCGAGGCCGCGGAGCGGCTCCTCCGGCTCGGCCACAGGCGCATAGCGTACCTGGACCTGAGCTATGTCGAGCGAGACGCCCCCCGCTACCACTTCAGCAGGCGCGACCGGCTCGCCGGTTACCGCGCCGCCATGTCGGCCGCCGGGCTCGAGCCGGTGCTCGTCGCTCTGCCAGGGGCGGGCCGGTCCGGGAGTCGGGCGGAGGCGCTCGGGTGCGTGAGGTCGGTCCTGGAGCGGCGGGACAGGCCGACGGCCTTCATCGCGAACGACGGCACCGGGGAACTCCTTCGCGTCGCCGAGACCGAGCTCGGGATGCAGGTGCCGCGCGACCTCTCGGTCGTCTCTTTCGAGGCCACGGACCCTACGGCCGCGCGGACCGTCTCGGCGATGGTCGTGCCGTGGGCGGAGATGGGTTCGGAGGCGGTCGAGATGCTGGTCGCGAAGTTCTCGAGGCCCGCGAGGCCCCTGCCGCCCAGGGTCCTGCACGTCGCGTTCAGGGAGGGCGACACCTGCGGTCGCCCCGGGGGGCGAGAGAGATGACCTGGAGACGGGCCGGTTGCATCGCGGTGCTCGTCGCGGGAGTCGCCTGCGCACGAGACGCCGCGGCGGAAGCGGGTTCGGCGCCGGGGACGGACGAACTCGCCGGCCAAGTGAAGGCCTACCTCCTCGCCGAGGCCGGGGCGCTCGTAGGCTCCTCGGCATCGATCAAGCTCGGCGGGGCGCAGCCCGTCTCCGCGAGGGTGCTCGCGATCGACGAGTCCGGCGTCCGCGCGGAAAGCAGGGGACTCGCGCTCAGCGCGAGCTGGGCGTCGCTCGGGAGCGACGGCATATACGTTCTGGGCAGGTCCTTGCTGGGCAGGGCGCCGCCGAAAGTGCGCGCGGCGCACATATTGCTCGGCGCGGGGCTCGGGCTGCTCGGCGGCGCCGAACTCACGGACAGACTCGTGCAGCTCGCCGCGGCGGACCCGGCCGCGGCGAAGGAGGTGGAGGCCGCCCTTCGTTCGCGCGAGCCTGCGCCTCCCGCGCCGAAGGAACTTCCCGAGCGGAAGCCTCGCGCCGCCGAGCAATCGACCGTGTATCGCAACAGCTACGAGTTCGTTCCGCCCGAGGACGCGGGGCAGGTGAACGTCAAGACCAGGTACGGCGCGGTCGGCGACGGGGTCCACGACGACACCGCCGCCCTCCAGAAGGCGATCTCCGAGAACTTCAATCGCATGGTCTACCTGCCCAACGGGACGTACCTCGTGAGCGGCACGCTGATCGGCAGGGACGCCGCCGGCAACTATCGGTTCGGCATGTTCCTGCACGGCCAGTCGAGGACCAGGACGGTGATCCGACTCAAGGACCGATGCGAGGGTTTCCAGGACCCGAAGAGCCCCCGGCCGGTCGTCAAGCCCTGCTCGCGCGACCAGGAGCGCGGGGGGAACATGGGCCACTGGAACTACGTGATCAACCTGACCATCGACACGGGCTCCGGCAACCCTGGCGCGGTCGGGGTCGAGTACATCGCCTCGAACAACGGCTCCATGCGCGACGTGACGATCCGCTCCGGGGACGGCCAGGGCGTCGCGGGCGTCGACCTGACAATGCCCTGGCCCGGGCCGTGCCTCCTGAGCGACATCCATGTCATGGGCTTCGACTACGGCCTCATGCTGGACCACTGGATATACAGCGTCACCGTGGAGCATCTGCGGTTGGAGCGCCAGCGCAAGGCCGGCATCAAGAACGACAACCAGATACTCTGCGCTCGGAAGGTGACGAGCCTGAACGCCGTTCCTGCTATAGAATCGACCGGCATGCTGATCCTGCTCGACAGCACCCTCTCGGGCGGCGCCGGGGGGCCGGCGATCAAGTCGAGAGGTTTCACCTATCTCAGGAACGTGAAGGCCGACGGCTACTCCGGGGTCACGGACAAGCTCGGGCCGGAGGTCGGCGAATACTTCTCGCGTCCGGCGCAGAGTCTCTTCCCGTCGCTCGAGCGCTCGCTCTGCCTGCCGGTCGAGGACACGCCCTTCGTGCCCTACGACCCGCCCGAGCTCTGGGCGCGCGCAGGGGGGAGCTCGTCGAGCATCCAGGCCGCGATCGATTCGGGGATGCCGACCGTCTACATCCGCGGCGGCGGCACGATCGACAGGACCGTGGTCATCCGCGGAAACGTCAGGCGCATATTCAACGTGGGCGGCCTCCAGGCCGGGAGGTCGCTCGGCGACGCCCCCGCCTGGCGGTACGAGGGCGCGGTCCACCCGGCGGTCGTGATGGAGTACGGCGGGTATCCGTCGCTCGTCGTCGAGCACGCCTCGCCGAAGGCCCTGGTGATCAGGCACACGACCCTGGTCCAGAAGGGCACGCCGGGCTGCGGACCCCTCTTCGTCGAGGACACCTGCTCGTGGCCCTGGGTCCTCGAGCATTCGCAGCGCGTCTACTTCAGGCATCTCAACATCGAGCACGAGGACTTCTGCCTCAAGAACCTGGGCGCGCGCGTCTGGATACTGGGCTGGAAGACCGAGCGGCAGGGCGTCCAGATCGAGACGCGCAACGGCGGCTACACCGAGGTCCTCGGCGGCCTCGTGTACCCGGCGGGCGCGGTCCCTCAGGACAGACCGATGTTCGTGAATCACGAGTCGAATGTGGCTATCATGGTGCGCCAGGCGTCGTTCGTCCCGAACGGGATACACAAGATAAAGATGGTCGAGACGCGCGACGGCGAGACGCGCCAGACCGAGAAGCTCATCGAGGGGCTCTACGTGGGGATGAAGACGCCGCCCGAGCTCGCCGTCGCCAGGCCCGGTCCGAAGGAGCAGGCGCGGCCCGCCAGGGCGGACGCGCCCGCGGCGGAGGGCGCCTCACCGAAGGGCCCGCCGGCCGAGGCGGTCGCCGCGCGCGATGCGATCCTCGCCGCCAGGCTCGCCCGTGAGGTCTCCACGGGGGCGACGATCAGGGCCTATCTGCCGATGCTCCGCCAGACGGCGGAGGTGCTCTCGGTCGAGCCGGGCGACGCGCTCGCGGTCTCCGCGGGGGGGCTGAGGCTCACACTCCCCTGGTCTAAACTCGGCCTGGTCGACAAGAAGGGCCTGGCGCTCGCGGTCTGCGGGGACGACGAAGAGGGGGCGTGCCTGGCGGCGTTCTATCTCCTGGCCGTCGGGGAGAAGGACGCCGCAGCCACGTTCCTGGCTAAGGTGCCGAAGGACTCGGCCGAGCGCGTGCGGGCCGAGTGCGGCCAGAGGTGAAGTGGACTCGGCCCCGATGCCGGCCGGGGGAGCGGGAGGTCCGGCGTGGCGGAAGCGATCGTCTACTGCGACGCATGTGGCAAGATGATCCCTCCGAGCGAACTCGCCCGCGGAGGGGGCTACGTCTCCGGCGCGACCGCGCTGTGCGCGACGTGCCTGGGTAAGCTCTCCCCCGAGCAGCGGGCGCAGCTCGAGCTCGCACGGGGCCAGGGCGCGGCGGCGGCCGGACAGGTGCCGGCGCGGCGCACGCCTCGGCCGACCGAGCGGGCGAAGGCCACGGCTCCGCCGGCGAGGTCTCCGCGGGTGGTCCTCGTGTTCGCCGGCCTCGCGGCGGGGCTCCTCGTGGGAGGCGCCGTCGCCGTCGTCGTCACGAGCCCCCCGCGCGAGAGAGTGCCGCAACCGGTGCCGGTGGGGTCCGAGGGCCTCGTCCCGGGCGGCGCCTCGCCGCTGCCATCCCGAGAAGAGGAACGTCGCGCGGCCGGCTCCGACGAGCTGGCGGGGCGGATGCCCCGACCCGTCGCGGTCGAGAGACCCGCGCCGGCCGAGGAGCGGGAGTCCGCGGCCGCCTCGCGCCTCCGCGAGATCCGCACCCTCATGGACCGGTCGCTCTCGCGGTACGCCGAGCTCCGGCCCCTCCTCCAGGCCGCGCTCCAAGAGTTCCGGAGCGCGCCGGAGGCCGAGGAGTTCCGGAAGGTCCTCTCGGAGGTGGAGGGGCTCGTGGAGCAGGAGGTCTCGGCGGCGTCGTCCAGGGCGGCGGAGCTCATCGACTCGGGCAAGTTCGACGAGGCCGTGGCGGTCCTGGACTCGGTCGAAGGTCGCTTTGCAGAGTCGGAGTGGTACTCGAGGCGCGGGCGCGAGCTCGTCTCCAAGTGGCGCACCCGCGCGAAGGAGGCAGGCGAGGCGGCGAAGGCGGCGTCCGAAGAGCGAGCGAAGGCGGAGGCCGCTTCGCAGGCCTGGAAGGAGTTCGTGACGCGGTTCCTCGAGGCGGGCTCCGCCGGCGTGGGCCGCGCGAGGGATCTCGCCGAGAAGGAACGGCCCAGGCTCACGAAACTGGGGCTCGCCGAAAGGCTCGACCGCATCGAGCGGCGCATCCGCGAGGCGGGCGGCGTCGAATCGCTCATCGAGGAAGGCGTCCGCACGGCCAGGGGCCTCGTCCGTCTGAGGTGGAAGGAAAGACCCGTCTCCGGGAACGTCGTGAGGGTCGAGGGCGGCAAGGTGACGCTCAAACCGATCTTGGGCCAGGAGATCGAACTCCCGCTCGCCGAGGTCGCGCCGCTCGACCTCGTGCAGGCGGCGGGGCTCCTCGGCGCGGGCGCGGAGGCCGACGGAATCCTGCGCGTCGCGAGCTACCTCCTGGTGCGCGGCGAGCTCGACTCGGCCGCGAAGGTGCTGGCGGATCTCACGGCCCCGAGGGCCGAGGAGCTCCTGCGCGAGCTCCGGGAGCTCGCCGGGGTCTTGGAGAAAGGGAAGGAGAAGAGGCCGCCAGAAGAGAACGAGCCTGCGCCTGCCCGCGAGGCGCAGCCCGCGGCCCAGGCCCAGCCGATCGATTTCGGCGAGGACGTCACGAACGGGCTGCTCGCCTACTTCAAGTTCGACGAGGGCCGCGGGACGAGCGTTCTCGACGAACCTGGCACGGGGGCGAAACGGGACTCCGGCACCGTCCAGGGCAACGGCACCGAGGGGGTCCACTGGTCCTGGGTAGAGGGCAAGTTCGGCAAGGCGCTCTCCTTCTCGCCGGACCGGAGCGGCGGGGTCGGGAAGGAGGTCTTCAACCACGTGGGGCTCGCCGACGGCGAGATACGCTGGATCCACAAGGGGAGCCATTCCCTCGCGTGCTGGGTGAAGTTTCCCGAGGGTCCTCCGCGGCACGGGGGAGGGCTCGTGAAGGCGGCAGGTTACAACGTAGGCCTGGGGTGCAGGTCGGATGCGAAGGGATACTATTTCAGTTTCGGCCAGACGTTCGACAACGACAACAAGATCGTCACCGCCGATGACAGGGAGCCCCGCCAGGGCGGCGCCTGGCTCCATGTCGCCGGCACCTGCGACGTCGAGGCGCGCAAGATGAGCCTGTACGTGAACGGAGTGCTCGTGGACCAGAAGGACTTCCCGACGCCAGGCCAGTCGCTCACGGGCGGCCCCAACGGGTGGAACGTGGGCGCCAACCAGCCCGGGACCTGGTGGAACGACCCGTGCGCCGCGGCGATAGACGAGGTCAGGTTCTACAACCGCGCGCTCACCAAGGAGGAGGTCGCCGAGATCTACAGCCGCGCCGACCGCGAGATCGCCATCGTCGCGCGCAGTTCCGAGGAGCGCAGGCTCCTCATGGCGGAGGCGTTCGGCAAGCCCGACGCGGAGGGCTATCTCCTCGACGTGAGGGCGATCGCGAGGCTCGCCGCCGCGCACAAGAAGGATAGAGTGGTTCAGAAGAAACTCGCCGACGTCGGCGGGGCGACGGCTGCGAGCCCTTCCTTCGGCGCGGCCGTCAGGAAGGAGCTCAGGGCGGCGGACGGCTACAGCTTCGCGCCCGCCACGGGGCTCGCCTCGTCAGGACTTACGCTCGCCGAGGCGCGAAAGAGCCTCGCGCGACCCCTCGAGCGAGAGCGGCCGGAGCTCGTCAGGTTCTGCTTCGACGCGACCGACCTCGCGCGCTCGAGGCCGATCGCCGAGATCAAGGCCGATCTCGCCGAGATAGTGGAGAAGACGCTCGAGCGCGGCTCGGCGGCGGTCCTCTGCACGCTGCCGATCCGCGAGCCCCAGGACGAGAAGGCGAAGAAGCTCGTCCAGGAGTACAACTCGATGGTCATGGAGACGGCCTCCAGGCTCCACGTCCCCTGCCTCGACGTCTACGGCATACTGAACTCCGAGGGTGCCGGCCAGAAGGGGTATTTCACGCCGGCCGGCGCCGTGAGCCAGGCGGGGTTCGACGCGGTGAACGCCAGGTACCTGAGGCTCTATCGCGTCCTGGAGAGATGGGTCATGGGGAGGAGGAGCGCCCCCGCCGCCGCCGAGCCGCCCCGCGAGGCTCCGAAGGCGAATCCCGTCCCCAACGGCGGGTTCGAGCAGCTCGGCGACGACAGGTTCGCACGCGACTGGAAGGCGCACGACTGGGGGCCGCCCGGGTCCCAGTCGGTCGTGAAGTCCGACGCCTCCAACCCCCGAACGGGCGAGCGCTGCATCGTCGCGCAAGGCACCTCGGACGCCGCGCGGCCTGGCGCGTTCACGTCCGTGAAGCTCGCGCAGGGGAAGTACGAGCTCCGCTTCTGGGCCTGCGCGGAGGTGGGAAAGAAGGCCCAGGTCGCCGCTCACGTCGCCGGCAAGGACTTCGCGCCGAAGACCGTCGGCGAGGACTGGGAGATGATCTCGTTCCAGTTCGAACAGGGCGAGGATCCCAGACCCGCCGGCCTCAAGCTCTGGGTCGTCACGCCACGCGCGAAGGTCTGGTTCGACGACGTGGAGATACTGCCCGCGGCCCGGCAGTGAGCGGTCGGCCCGCGTCCTCGCCGCGCCTCTGTGCGTCCATGGGATAGAGACCGGGCTCACGCCTCCAGTGTCACGCCGCCTGCGGCCCGCCGCGCGGAGCAGTTGCCGCGGCTACAGGCGGGGGCTATCATGCCGGCCCGAGAACGCGCAGCCGGAGGTGGCGGCGCGGTCCGAACGGGCGCGCGAGGGGAGGCGCCGGGCATTGGACAGGTTCGTGATCCAGGGCGGGACGCGCCTGGCGGGCGAGGTCCAGATCGCGGGCGCTAAGAACGCCTCGCTGCCGGCACTGGCGGCCTGCCTCCTGGCCGAGGGCGAGTCGTCGATCGGCAACGTGCCGTTTCTCAAGGACGTGGAGACCCTGTGCCGGATCCTCGGCTGCCTCGGGATGAAGACGCGCCGCGACTCGGACGGCCGGATCTCCTGCCGCGTGGAGGACGAGGAGCCGGTCACCGCCCCGTATGAGCTCGTGAAGACCATGCGCGCCTCGATCTGCGTCCTGGGGCCGCTCGTCGCGAAGCGGGGGCGCGCGAAGGTCTCGCTGCCCGGCGGCTGCGTGATAGGCCCCAGGCCGATCGACCTCCACCTGAAGGGGCTCGCGGCGCTCGGGGCGAAGCTCAGGGTGGAGCACGGCTACGTGATCGCCGAGGCGGAGCGGCTCGTCGGGACTCGCATATACCTGGGCGGTCCGAACGGTCCCTCGGTGCTCGGTACGCAGACCGTGATGATGGCCGCCACGCTCGCCGATGGAGAGACGGTGATCGAGCACGCGGCCTGCGAGCCGGAGGTGGCGGACCTCGCCTCGCTCCTCGTGAAGATGGGTGCCTCCATCGAGGGCGCAGGCACGCACCGCGTCCGCATCAGAGGGGTCAGGAAGCTCTCCGGCGTCCGCCACGACGTGATCCCGGATCGCATCGAGGCGGGCACGTTCCTCATAGCGGGAGCGATCACGGGCGGCGAGGTGTTCTGCCGGGGCGCGCGGCTCGATCACCTGGACGCCCTGATCGACCGGCTGGCCGAATGCGGCGTCCAGGTCAGGGAGGAGCCGGAGGGACTGCGCGTGCTCGCGACGAAGAGGCCCTCCCGCGCCGACGTCACGACGCTCCCGTACCCCGGCTTCCCGACCGACCTCCAGGCGCAGATTACGGCGCTGCTATGCCTCGCCGAGGGCGACAGCGTCGTCACCGAGCGTGTATTCCCCGACAGGTTCATCCACGTCGCCGAGCTCAACCGTATGGGGGCGCGGATCGCGCGCGAGGGCGCGAGCGTCACGATCCACGGCGTGGATCACCTGGAGGGCGCCGAGGTGATGGCCTCCGACCTCAGGGCGTCGGCGGCCCTCGTGCTGGCGGGCCTCGCGGCGCGCGGCGAGACGACGATCCACCGCATCTACCACCTGGACCGCGGCTACGAGAAGCTCGAGTGGAAACTCCAGCGGCTCGGCGCGGACATCCGGCGCGAATCGGACTGACGCGAGGGCCGCGGGCCGGGGCCGTTGCGCCAGTCAGCTTCGCCCACCCCGGTGCGGGCCTCAAGCCAAGGCGGAGGCTTGCCGAAAAGATTCATGGACGGCTGTTTGGCCGGGAGGAGCCATGGCCAGGAAGCGAGCGACAACCGCCACGACGGCGCCGGATGAGCCCCTCAAGGCGGGCGCCGCATTGGAAGAGGGAACCCCTCCACAAAGCTGCGGGCGCGAGCCCGGCGGCTCGGCGGAGCCCACGACGGCGTCTCCTCGCAGCGAGGTCGGGACATACGAGACCAGGAAGAAACCCAGGAAACGCGGAGCGGCGAGGTCGCCCAGGGCCAGGAAACCTAAAACCGCCTCCGCCCCGGAGCGGAAGGCTCCGGCTGACCGGCAGGCGGGGGAGACCGGAGCCGCCGGCGGCGAGCAGGTTCGAGAGACTCGGCAGGACGCGGCCGAGGTTCCGCCGCCCGCGCCCGAGCCGGACGTCCGATCCGGCGCGGCAATTCCCCCCGGATGCGGGGACGCCTCGCCCGCGGAGGCGGTCACGGCCTCGGCTGAGGCTGCACAGTCTACGACCGCCGCCCCATCCGGCAGTCCGTGCGAGCCGGCGCGCGAGGCATCCGGCGACGACCCGGTGGAGCTCTCGGCGGAGGAGGCCCTCGCGCTCCTGGCGGCGGCGAAGGCGGAGAAGACGGAAAAGAACGAGAACGCGCCGCAGGCGCGACCGGTGGCCGAATCGAGCGGTGACGCCTGCGATGCGTCGTCTTCCGGTGGCGTTCCCGCGCCGGTCGGACCGAGCGGCGATGCGCCGCGCGCGGGGGCGAGCGGGCGAGTCCGGGCGCGCCTGCCCCTGGGCGCTCCCTGCCGGGTGATCGCCTTCGAGAGCCCATCAGTAGAGCCCGCGATGCGCGTGGCCGGGACCACGGTCGCGAGGCTCTATTCCATGATCAGGGACGGCGAGCTCGACCTGGAGCTCGGCCCCATCTGCCAGTCGCCGGAGGAGTTCGTCGCGGCGTGGGACCGCACGAGCGAGGATGTCCATGCGATCGTCCTCGCGAACCTGAACGGTGCCGGCGGGTTCCTCGAGACAGTGTCGGCCCTGAGGCCGGGCGTCGCAGGCGCGTACTGGGTCGTCTACGAGACGCTGCGTAGCGAGGTCTCGAGCGCGACCAGCGGTTTCCTCGCCGAGCTCCGCTCGAGGAACCGCGCGAGGGCGATCGGCTACGGTCCGCGCAATGTCGTCGAGGCCGCTCGCAGGGGCGCCGAGGCCGTGCGGGGCCACGTCGAGTGGGGCTTCGGGCGATCGCACCTCGCGGCGGCCAGTTGATCGCTGGGCGCGCGCCAGGTCGCGTTCAACCCTTTCTGGGGTGCGGCCAGACGAGAAGGGCAGCCACGATCGCGGCGGCGGCCGTCCACGGGACGACAGGCCAGGGGCCTGCGAGCGCTCTCCCGGTCCAGGACGCCGCGTCGTCCGCCGCCGCGAGAGCCACGCGCGAGCCGATCGCGGATGAGGCGACCACCCATCCCGCGAAGACGAGCGGCTGGGTCACGCGCCTTCCGACAAGGGTCAGCGCCGTCACGCCGGCCGCGAACGCCGCCAGGGCGGCCGGCATGCCGTAGGGCCAGGCGAGATGCGCCAGAAGCGCTCCCGCCGCCAGGGGCACCATCGCCGGCGAGGCGACATAGAACGCGAGCACGGTGGCGCCAGCCGCCGCGCCGAGCCATATCGCCCCCGGCCCCAGCTCGATCGCGCCCCAGACGCAGCATCCGAGCGCCGCAGCGACGCCGGCCGGCCAGGCCCAGACGAGCGCCACAGGCGCGCCCGCCGCGAGGGCCGCGACGGTCACCAGGAACGCGGCACCCGCGAGCAGGCCTCCCGGCGCCCAGGTCACCAGGGCGAGACCCGCCAGGCCCGCGAACACCGCCGCGGAGGCCTTCGGAAACCGCTCCATGTGATGGGCCGCGCGCCTGAGTGAGGCACGAACGCGGGAACGCGGGTAGACGAGCTCCTCGCTCAGGGCCTGGAGGACAGCCCTCAGGGCCGAATGCGGCAGTTCCCTCGCCGCAACATGCGAGGACGTCTCGCGGGCTGCGCCCGTCGGCTGTCCGCCGGCGGAACGGGGCCTCGATTCCTCGGCGGTCCGGTCCGGAGGACCCGCAGGGGGCGCCGGCGGCTCGGCCCGCGAGGCGTCTCCGGGTCGTGCCTCCCCCGCTGGTCTGCTCGACACTTCAGCGGTCCCTCCGCCCGATGCTGCCGCGGCAGGCCGAGGCTCCGCACCCGAGTCGCGCAGCGAGGGTCCCGACCGGGCCCGCTCTTCGGCCCCCGGACTCGGCTGGCCCGGCTCGCTCCCCATCGTTTGCCCCCAGGGCCTCTCGGGTCGAACCGATGACGCCCGACTTTCGGCGCGCGTGACGCCGTTCCGGATGATCGGGGCAGTCGCCGCCGCCGGTCAAGCGCACGGCGGAACGTTCGGGCACCTGACGCGCGACCGAGAACCTGGCGGGCCTGGGGGTCTCGGACGCGAGCCAGTTCACCGCCAGCGCGCCCGACGACGGGCCGGCAGCCTCCGCGGTTTTTCTCCTCCTCGACAATCTCGACGACGTCGGCAGTCGCCAGATGAATCCAAACTCAGGTGCGGTTGCGAACGCGCCCATCGCAGGCAGAATGGTTCCTTGCGGCCCGGCGCTCGCCGGGGCGTTCGGAGGGGCGCGACATGCAAGGTGCACAGGTGGTACTCACCGTGGCCGAGGGCAAGCGACTGATCGCGAGGGGCCTTCTCGCGTGGGAGCCCTTCAGACGCGCGCGGGAGTCGGGCATCGTGGCCGTGGCGAAGGGGAGCACGAACGCCTACGTCGTCGAGGAGCTCCTGGGCCGCCCGATCGACAAGACCCGCTACGTTACCGGCCACACCCGGCCTGCGAAGGCGCCTCCGGGCGCGAAGTTCCCCGCCGACCTCCCCGACCTGGTCCTCCGCCGGGGCCGGCCCGTCGAGGGCAAGAGCGCCGTGGATATCCTCCAGGAGATGGGCCCGGAGGACATATTCCTGAAGGGGGCGAACGCGATCCAGTATGCGCTCGGCCAGGCGGCGGTGCTGGTCGGCCACCCGACCGGCGGCACGATGGGCGCGGCGCTCGGGACCATCGTCTCGCGCAGGGTGCGCCTGGTGATCCCGGTGGGCCTGGAGAAGAACGTCCCGGTGGACCTGGCCGAGGCCGCCGCCGCGGTGAGGGCCTCCGGCTCCTCCCCGGCCCTGTGGGTCTTGCCCGGGGAGCTCTTCACGGAGATCGAGGCGATCAGGGCCCTCTCCGGCGCCGAGGCCGTGCCGATCTCGGCGGGCGGAATCGACGGGGCCGAGGGCTCGATCAGACTCCTCGTCACGGGCGATGAGAGGGCCGTCGGCAGGGCCGTGGAAGCCGTGAGCGCCGTCCAGGGTGAGTCCCCGTTCCCGGGGCATTCCCGGATATGCCTATCGGGTTGACTCAGAACACCGGCGACCCCGTAGCCCACCACAGGCCGGGGGTCTCTTCGTCAACCCGGTAGGCATGTTCTCGGAGCACTTCCGAATGGCGCTGACTTAAGCCACTAACAGGCGGACCTCCTCATGCCGATAGAGCATGTGTTCGGGCACACTCATCGGCCACACAGGAGGAGGTCCATGACTACTCTACAAGCCAATGTCGGCGGTT